>Ga0233431_1001670_pt1 | contig 36650 bp, 30 predicted proteins | sample SI_118_April2016_FD_179867 | JGI IMG/M metagenome (GOLD analysis project Ga0233431, IMG submission 179867) | Seawater microbial communities from Saanich Inlet, British Columbia, Canada - SI_118_April2016_200_MG | ecosystem: Environmental > Aquatic > Marine > Inlet | place: Canada: British... | reverse complement strand
TTGAATCCATAGAAATCTGTAAAGGCTATCCGGCGAATGAAATACTCAAGAAGATGGATGAGTTGGAATGCGACGCAATCCTCATGGGAACCCATGGAAAGGGGATCATAAGGGATACATATTTAGGAAGTATGACCCAAAAGGTCCTGCGGCGAGTGAGAAAACCGGTTTTTATAATCCCGCTGCCTAAAGGTGAGACAGATTTAACATTCCACGATTTTTAGACCGGATTTGATTCTGCGCCTTTGACAGATAAATCGACGGCAGCCCTGATCTGGGGCAGAGCACCCCTGGCAGCGGTTGAAAACCGCTATTCTCCTTGATTTTTACTTCAAAAATTCAACTTCCCGATATTTACCTTTTTTTATTTTGTCATCCTGCAGAACAAGTTAGATGTAGAAGCCTCTGCCAGAAAAGCCGCTGTTGCTGCGGAAGCCAATGCGCGACAAACAGCAGACAATACCGAGAGAGTTGCCCGAATCAATGCAGATGATGCTCTGCAGAGCCAGATTAAGGACTTGGTTGGCGACGTGGCTACCCTTGAAGGGAGAGCAGTAGCGTTGTAAGATCTTCTCCAATCATCTGCCTGATGCGTCAGTAGTACTTCAATTTGATTTTTGATGTGAAGCGGAAAACACTGTTTGAATCCGAAGAAGCGAATTTCTGTTATCACCGTATTCTTGGCTTGATTTTTATGGATAAGGTAAGTAGTTATACCCCTATGGAAGAACTCACAAAAATTATAAAAGCCATTATCATTGCCTTGATGATCTTTTCCGTTGGAATTGCAGGATACATGATCATTGAAAGATGGAGTTTGATTGATTCTGTTTATATGACGGCTGTTACGCTGAGTACCGTCGGTTTTATGGAAGTCCATGAGATCAGCAATGCCGGAAGAATTTTTACGATTATACTCATTTTTGCAGGTGTGGGATATTTTCTGTTCCTGGCATCGATCATTATGCAATCAATTGTTGAAGGGGAAATACAATCGCTATTAGGGAGGAAAAGATTGGATAAAAAGATCAGAAAATTAAAACAGCATTATATTGTTTGTGGATATGGCCGCATCGGAAGAACCCTTTGCACATTGATTAGAGAAGAGACCAATGATGTTGTTGTAATCGAGAAAGACCCGGAGATGATCGAAATACTGAACAAAGACGGGATACACTACCTGCACGGAGACGCTGCCGATGAGGATCTGCTATCAAAAGCCGGTATCGAAGAGGCATCATACCTGGTGGCTGCCCTGGCGACGGATACGGCCAATGTCTTTTTGGTCTTGACTGCCAGGCAGTTAAATCCGGATATTTTTATAATGGCAAGGGCGGACAGTACAGGAGTAAAGAAAAAACTGACGGTTGCCGGCGCCAATATTGTTGAATCCCCATACGATGTAGGAGCACAATCTATGGGACTGAGGTTGTTGCGGCCAAGTGTCAGCAGTTTTCTAAACGTTGCTCTGTCCAGGAGTAAAGAAGCGATCCAGATAGAAGAAATGTTTGTCTCCAAAGACTCGAAATATGCGAATGTCACGTTGAAAGATTCCGGGATACGACAAGACTTTGATCTGATCATCATTTCCATCAAAAAGGTATCCGGTCAAATGTTGTTTAATCCATCCTTTTTAACCCTGATTGAGTCCAGTGATACTGTCATTGCTATGGGAAAGACCGAAGATCTGGACAAATTCAGCCAGGCACTCAACCCGGATATATGATAGGAGCTTCCTTTTTCGCCCTGGTACCCCAATTGATCATAGGTTCTGGCCAGGAAAATTTTTTTCTTTTGTAGCAGGAAATGTATCGGTTTTCAGTGGGATTATCAACTGGGCATGATACCGAATAACTGATTGAAATTATGGGTTTGATGGGGCATTAAGGCGCAACAAGATTCGTAACTAAAATCTTGCGGGAAGGTGTATGCCGGCTCTTTTTACCACATCTGCTGCCCGAGCTTTTGCTGTTTGAATCAGTTCCGCTTCATCGACCACCATGACTTTGCCGTGCTTCAGCAACCAGCTCCCGGCACACATCGTTCCGGTCACATTTCGGGAGTGGTTGGCATAGACCAGGTTGGCAATGGGGTCATGACAGGGAATACTACCAATGTGATCCAGGTCCAGGATGCAGAGATCTGCCTGTTTTCCCGGTTCCAGTGAACCGACTTCATCCTCCTGCAACAGGGTTCTGGCACCGTTAATGGTGACCATTTCCAGGATCTTTTCTGCCGGCATCAATTCAGGGTTTAAAAATCGGCCTTTTTGCAGCAAAGAGGCGAGATACATCTCATCCCAGATATCCATCCGGTTATTTGAAGGGGCGCCGTCTGTCCCGATGGATACACAGATCCCCTTCTGCAGCATTTTCGGAACCTCTGCAAAACCCAGGACCCTCATGGCCGCCGCCGGATTGTGGGAGACCTTGACATTATGCAGGGCAAACAGATCGATCTCCCGGTCTGTGAGCCAGACTGTATGAACAGCCAGAAATTTCTCATCCAGTACTCCCAGGTTATTCAAGTGTTCAACCGTGGTGGTACCGTATTTTTCCTTAACAAACAGGTTTTCATCGGGGATCTCCGCCACATGCATGTGGATGCCGACACCATACTTGTCTGCCAGTTCCTTACTTCCACAAACCAGCTCACTGCTGTTGTTGAACATGGTGCGCAGCCCCACCCAGACCCTGATTTTTCCGTCGTTGCTGTTGTGAAACTGTTTGATGTTCTCTTCCTGAATATCCAGCATTTCCTGTGTGGAGAGCTGCCATTTATCCGGAAGTCCCTCTCCACAGTCCATGGCTGATTGTGCCAGGGCGGCCCTGATACCGCACTCCGCAGCCGCTTTGGCCATGCCGCTGACATGTTGCCCTCCGGGCTCAGCGATGCTGGTCACGCCACAACGAATCTGTTCCACCATGCAGGCCAGGGATGAGATATAGGAATCCGCTTCGGTGAGGTTTGATTCGTAGGGCCAGATGCGTTCATGCAGCCAGGTGAGCAGGTTCACATCATCACCCAGTCCCCTTCCCAACTGTTGAGACAGGTGAACATGCGAGTTAATAATCCCCGGCATCACGATCTGCCCCTTCAGGTCCACCACTTCCGCGTCGGGCAGAACTGCACCCTGATCAACCTGACCGACCGACAGCAGTTTATCATCCTCAATCAGGATATCCCCTGACTCATAGACATCTCTCGAGGGATTCATGGAGATAACAAAACCGTTCTTCAAGTAAATCTGTTTTCCCATCATATTCTCCTATGCAATAAACAGTTCAGGATAATCCGTTTCCTGCTTCCTGATCACTCTTCCAATTTTCAAACCCACTGTCCCTGAAGTCAGGATGACGGCAGATCAGCGGTTATTCCGAAGATAGGGTTCACCCAAAGCAGCCGGGGTGCGGTTTTTCCCGATGGAAAAGAGCAGCACCAGCACGGTAATGACGTAGGGGAACATATTAAATACCTGTGAGGGGATACCAAAACCCATGGTTTGCATCCGAAACTGCAGGGCCTCCGCTGCTCCTACCAGGATCGCTGCCATCAGTACCCCCACCGGATGGCGCCTGCCTAGAATGACAACCACCAATGCGATGTAGCCCTTGCCCGAGGTGATGTTCTCCATGAAAAACCCCAGCATCGCCAGCGTGAGATAAGATCCACCCAGACCGCCGAAAATACCGTTCAGCAGTGCTGCCCGATAGCGGGTGCCGGAGACACTGATCCCGGCAGCGTCCGCAGCTTTGGGATGCTCTCCTGTCGCCTGGATATTGATTCCCCATTCGGTTCGATGGAGCACTATATAGCAGAGCGCCACCAGCAGAAAGGTGAAGTAGATGAACGGATCCTGATTGAAGAATGCAGGGCCGATAATTGGAATATCCGAAAGCAGAGGGATGGCGATCCGGTGAACCACCGGGCACTCGGGCAGATTAGTCGTCCGGCCAAAGGCCATCAGGAAGAAAAAGCTGGTGAGCCCCAAGGCCAGAAAATTCAAAGCCAGCCCGGCTATGGTTTGATCAACGTTGAGTCGAACGCTCAGGTAGCCATGGATCATCGAGATAAACACCCCGCCAAGGCAACCGCCAATCAATCCCAGCAGGATACTCTGACTGTAGTAGGCACTGATAAAACTGAAGAAGGCCCCACTGAGCATGATGCCCTCAAGGCCGATGTTCAGAATGCCGCTCTTCTCAGAAAACGTCTCCCCCAGGCCCGCCAGAGTCAGAGGTGTGGCCATGCGGACAGAAGCAACGAGCAGTGCCGTAAGGATCCCTATTAAACCTGTTTCCATTTTCCTGTCGTCCTTATGTTGAGCGGGATTTGACCCAGTATTGGCGGCCTAGAATCAGGATCACCAGGAGCCCCATGATGATCAAAGAGATGGACGCCGGCACTCCGGCCCGGCGCTGCATGGTAGTTGCCCCGATCTGCAGGGCTGCGATCCCTACCCCGGCCAGCACGACACCCAGGGGATGATTCCGCCCCAGCAGTGCCACAATGATGGCAATATATCCAAATTCAGGTGAGATCCCCTCCAACAAGCGGCCATGCACCCCCAGAATTTCACTGCCTCCGGCCAGTCCAGCCAGACCGCCACTTATCAGCGAGGAGATCACAATGGTTTTCTTCACGGAAATCCCGGAACAGCTGCTGGCTCGGGGATTGTTTCCCACTGCCCGTAACTCAAAGCCCCAGGTGGTTTTGTACAGGAACAGATACACCAGCACGGCACAGACCAGCGCAACCAGCAGACCGGCATGCAGTCTGGTGGGGTCCGCCAGAAAGGGCAAATGCAGATCATCTGCTAAACGCGGAGACATGGGCAGGGGAGAGGTCTTGTTGGCCATGACGGTGCGCACCAGGATCCCTACAATGTTGATGGCAATATAGTTGAACATGATCGTGTTAATGACTTCCGGAATCTTGTACTGGCTCTTCAAAAAACCGGGGATCATCGCCCAGATTCCCCCCAGGAGGAATCCGGCCATCATCGCAACGCCCAGGTGCAGGTACAAGGGCATGGATGGCAGATAGAGCCCGGCCCAGGTGGCAGCGATCGCCCCCATGTACAACTGCCCCTCTGCCCCGATATTGAAAAACCGGGCCTGAAAGGCTACCGCCACGCCAAGACCGGCCAGAATCAGTGGGGTCGCCCGCACCAGAACCTCAGTAAAACTGTAAAACGAGCCCAGGATCCCTGAAAAAAACGCGCCAAATGCCTTGCCCGCATCCGCGCCCACCGCCAGGACCAGAATCGCTCCCACCAGGGTCGTAATCCCTGCGATTAGAATGAAAGAGCCCAATTCGCGTATAATCTTCACCGGGCCGCTCCTGTGACACCTGCCATTTTCAATCCTATTTCCCCCAGGTCGATACCAGCGTCATTATTAAACAAACCGGTGATACGTCCGTCAAAGATAACTGCTATGCGGTCACTCAGCTTCATTAGCTGGTCCAGGTCGGCTGAAACCAGCAGAATCCCGGCTCCCCGTTCCCGCTGTGCCAGTAGCAGCTTGTTGATAAACTCTTCGGCGCCAATATCCAGCCCACGGGTGGGCTGGCTGGCAATGATCAGTTTCGGAACCCCTTCCAGTTCCCTGGCCAGGATGATTTTTTGCTGGTTGCCCCCTGACAGGTATCGGACAAGTGTTCCAACCCCGGGTGTTTTTACCTGATATTCAGAAATGGTCTGTTCGGCATGCCGTCTTCGAACCTGATCGTGCATAAATCGATAGGTTGTAAAGGGCGGCTGGTCGTGGGAGTTCAGAATCAAATTGCTGGAGAGATCCATATCAAGTATCAGCCCGTCGTGATGACGATCATCAGGCACGTAGGCCATGCCGATTCGTTTGCGTTTCCGCACCCCCAAACCGGTCACGTCATTGCCCTCAAACAGGATCTTTCCTCCGTCCGGCTGCCTGATACCCACAATCACTTCCGCCAGCTCTTTCTGGCCGTTACCGTCCACGCCTGCCAGACCGAGTATCTCACCCGCCTGCAACTCCAGTGCGATATCATTGAGGATATTCACGTTCCGGCCTTTGAGGCGGATGCCCTCCAGCGACAGCAACGCCGCTTCATGCGATCGGTCCCGGGTTGGGGTGTCTGATCGTACAGCTGTTTCCAGCCGACGTCCGATCATCATTTCCGACAACCGGGTCTCTCCAACATTCCCAATGTCATCACAACCGACCCGGGCGCCATCTCGCAGGACGGTCACTCTGTCGGCGATGGATTGCACCTCTGCAATGCGATGGGTGATAATGATAATGGAGCGGCCATCCTTTTTCAGCCGTTTCAGCACAGTGAACAGATTTTCTGCCTCCTGGGGGGTGAGAACTGCTGTGGGCTCATCCAGAATCAGCAGCTCGGCCTGATGGTAGAGCAGTTTTATGATTTCCACCCGCTGCAGAACGCCCACCGAGAGGTCCTCGATGATGGCAGTGGGATCAATATCCAGGCCGTACTCTTTGGACAGCTGGGAGATTTTCCGATCCACCTCTTTGCGGTCGGTAAAGGGATACCCCCGCTCTTTGATGCCAAGGGTGATATTCTGGGAGACAGACAGGGTCGGCACCAGCATGAAGTGCTGATGCACCATACCGATTTTCAGCGAAATCGCTTCCCCGGGCGACGATATGCTGACCGGTTGACCGTCTATTAAAACAGATCCACTGTCAGGCTGGTAGATCCCATAAAGGATGTTCATCAGGGTTGTTTTCCCGGCGCCATTCTCCCCCAGCAGGGCATGGATCTCACCCCGTTCAACCGTCAGATCAACATTCTGGTTGGCCTGCACCTCTCCAAACGATTTGCAGACCTGTTTCATGCATAAGAGCGACATGCCTGTCCGGGGACCAGGATTCATCGAAAATAGAGGGCAGGTTCCAGTCGAACCCGCCTCTCAACTGAAAATCTAATTGCTGGTGCGTTTTAAAATCAAGGGCGCCGTGAAACTGCCGTTTCTGATCTGTTTTGTCAGAGAAGTGATTTTCTTTTTTACACTGGCAGGCACCTTGTTTTCAAAGCTGTGATAGGGTGAGAGCGCGACAACACCATCTTCCATGCCCTGGTTATAAATTCCACCCTTGAATTTTCCGTTCTTCACCATCTCAACCACGTTCAGCACCAGGATGGGGACATGATAAAGCGCGCTGCAGATAATGGTGTTGGGAGCAATGACATTCTGGTCCCAGGAGTCACCGGTTGCCATCAACCCTTTGGCTTGTGCCGCCTTGATTGCGCCGGTACCAGCCTGGTTGGCAATGTGGCTGATAACATCTGCATTCTGGTCGATCATGGCCATGGCCGCTTCCTTACCCTTGGCAACATCCGTGAAGGATCCCACATAGGTTTCAAGGATCTTGATATCCGGTCGCTGCTTTTTTGCCCCGATTTTGTAGGCTTCGATATATTTCACAATTGAGGGGACTTCCATTCCACCCACCATGCCGATAACACCGGTTTCGCTCATGGATGCGACGATGATTCCCATCAGGTAACCCGCCTGTTCGATGGACATCACGAAAGAAGCGACATTTTTTGATGAGAAGTTGGATTCGATGGCAACAAATTTAGTCTTCTTAAACCGTTTACCCACCCGTACTGCAGGTTCGCCAAACTGAAAGCCGTGACCAATGATCAGGTCGTATCCCTGTGCTGCATAGTCAGTAAAGGCAGACTCTGAGTCGGCAACAGATACATGCTCGGTGTAGGCGGTTTCAATTCCGAATTTTTTTTCGGCATCCTTGAGACCCTTCAGAGCAACCGCATTCCACCCACCGTCATTGGCGGGTCCGGAAAGCAGCAATGCCACTTTGATATTTCGGGCAAAACAGGCGGAAGGCAGGGCCAGCCCCAGGGTTATAGCAGCTATCAGTACGAGTCCAAATACCTTGAATGATCCTTTTCTCATATCAATTTCTCACGTTGAAGGTTTTAAAATTTGGGGACACCTCCCCACATTAGATCCGATCCTGAAAGTCGGCAGGTAACGATCCCTAAACAGGTTTCAATTCGTCATAAGCCGGGTTATCCTGTCGGATCACACTGGTACAAACTTTTTCTGCCTCGGCAAACATCGCTTCCTCATCAATGCCGGGAAACTCGCCGTTTTCAAATACAACCTTTCCATTGACCATGGTGAGGTCAACGGGGCCGGTTACCCCTGTCCTGGCCAGTAGATTGGCCGGGTCATGCACGGCACCGACATATTCCAGTTTGTTCGTCCTGATCATAAACAGATCGGCACCCTTTCCTGCTTCCAGCGACCCCAGGTCAGGCCGGCCCAGAATATCAGCACCACCACTGGTGGCGATTTTCAACATCTCATAGGGTGTGGGACTGCCGCCCCGGTTTTTGGCGTGGAAACTCTGCATCAGGAAGGCCATTCGCAGCGTATCCAACAGGTTGGAACCATCATTGGTTGCTGAACCGTCAACCCCGAGGCTGAGCCGCATACCGCTCTTTTTCATGGCTGGCATATCGATAATATTGAATCCGCCCAGTACGGCAGGCGCCGGGCAGTGGGACAGGCCTGTTCGGGTTTCGGCCATGACCCGATACTCTTCCGGCGTCAACTCCCATCCGTGGGCATACCAGATATCCTCACCCACAAAGTCTATGTCCCGACACCATTCCAGCGTTCGCATACCCCAGCGTTCCACCATATTAGGGTTCTCACCCTCACCCAGGTGGGTGTGCAGGCGAACCCCCTTTTCCCGGGCCAATGCCAGGGACTCAACAAAGGTCTCCTTTCGACAGTTGATGGGCTGGCAGGGCGAGATAACAATCTGGCGCATACTGAAGGGTTCACTGTCATGGAACTTATTAATCAGTCGCTCGCAGTCGGACAGAAACACATCCGTGGTTTCACACATCTCGTCAGGAACCGTACTCCCTTCACTCATGGGCAGGGTATTGGCACCACGTCCGGCATGATAGCGAATACCCAGCTGATCCGCAGCTTCAAACTGCCTATCCACCAGCTCCAGGCCGGCGTGTGAAGTAAAACAATATTGATGGTCAAAGGCGGTGGTACAGCCATGCTTCAGCAGATCCGCCATCGCAGCCAGGGATGAATGATAGATACAATCTGCATCGATTCTCTTGAAAATTTCGTAGATCTCCCAGAGCCAATTAATTACCAGCATATTGGGGAAATCTACAGAGAGCAGATTGCGCACAAACATCTGGAAAAAGTGATGGTGGGTGTTGACCAGCCCGGGGTAGATAAAACAATGTGAGGCATCGATGATATCAGCGCCATCGGCTTCAAGATTCGGACCGATTGCTTTTATCTGCTCCCCCTCAATCAGCAGATCGCAGTCCCGTCGAATCGAATCCCGGGAATCACAGGTGACAATGGCTGCCGCGTTTCTGAAAACTGTTTTTGGGACTGTTGAATCCATGGCGATCACTCCTTATTTTCGGCAGAGGCAACAAGTAAAGTGCTGTTTTTGAAGGACAACCTGTATGAATCCAGCGAATTGAACCACGGCAGGACTTCAGGAACGACTCGTGAGGTGAGTTGATATACTAGAAATTTCCTCGTATTGGTGTCAAGCTGTCATTGATCCAAAAAATTGTTTTCGTCAGAAAAATCCGTACTATTACTTATGCTGAGCTGCAATGTAAAATAGATGGGTTTTGTTACTTGTCAGATCATCAATACAGATCCCAAAGATTGCCGGATGGTTACGACAATCTTAATAAAGAGGAGGGAGTGGATCGAATAAAACGGTTAGTCCTGAAACAGGTTTGTGCTCAGGTAACGCGCTCCAATGTCCGGCAAGACAACCACAATCAGTTTGTCCCGATTTTCGGGGCGCCGACCAAGTTGAAGGGCTGCCCAGGTGGCGGCGCCGGGTGTCAATACCAGCTCAGCGCCAAGCTGGCCCCATAGTTTAGCCGCGCAATGTTTGGAAAAGCTGGGTATGAGGAAATAGGCAATTACCTGGATCAGTTTCAAGAAATGATCGAGCCTATGCTGATGGAACAGGCAAAAAAAGAAATGGCCGAAGATATTAGGTTAGATCAAGATGAAGCGGTCGAACGACTAAAACAAAAGTAAATTAAAAAGTCCTGGAGGAGCAAACCAAAATTTTGACTCCTTAATGATATGGTGGATTCATTCAAAAGCTGTAGGAGGGGGGTCGAGAAGTACCGTCATTTTTGACCTTCACAGCTCGTTCATATACACATCCTTAATCTCTTGAGGCTGAATACACAAATAATCCAGGGTCTGTTTCTGGCTGGAGTGATTGAACATGACCATTAAAGCAAAATTATTGCAAAATCTCCTCTCAAATGCTTCAACTCCTGAATTATCAACACTTAAGGCCTGCTCTCCTACTTAAACTTTTAGTTTAAGTAGGAGAGTAGTCTAAGGTTGTTTGTCGGACAAATACTTGATTTAGGATTATTCGGGTTAATAGCTGAGTAATTTATTCAATACCATAATACAGCATTCACTGATTTATTAAACATTCCTCTAATACTACAATATCAGGACGTTTAATAAGCCAATCAAAGAAGCGAAATTGGTATGACGAGCGGAAAAAACGTCTCATTTCCATCTGGAAGTGTTGATTTCGAAGACTTTGACAAGAATTTACTTTTTAAGCCACACAGGCATTTAGTGGGTAAGTGATTTCGAAAAAGCATTAATGACAATGACGCCTAAGATTATTAAACCCATGCCAAAAACTGCAGGAGTATCAAGTATTTCTTTATATAATATCGCTCCAAATATTGCGATGAGTACAATTCCGACTCCTGACCAAATTGCGTATGTAATGCCAACTGGAATTGATTTCATCGCGAGCGTCATGAAGTAAAATGAAACAATGTAACTGAACGCCACAATTATAGATGGCCAAAGTTTAGTGAACTCATTTGTTGCTTTCAATGCAGTTGTGCCGACAACTTCTGCGATTATAGCTACAGCTAAGAATATGTAATGCATAGCTCAGAAAAAGAAATATGTTGGTGGGTAAGTCAAAAATGCAAGTTATTCCGAATCCTTGCATATTGATGTTTCGTAAACAGTCGTTAAAGCTTATATGAAAGACCTGGAAAATTACAGCACATTACACAAGAACACACTATTTCTCAAATTTCTAGGGAGCATTAAAATGACAGGAACATCTGAGCCGACTAAACTGAGAAACAAATCCATCCCGAAATCTGTATTTCAGACGGATTACCTGTCTTAAATATCGTCAATCCAAGAGCGAGTGAAGAACCAGATATAGTCAAAAATGTTTCCCGAATCAGTATCTTTTTTTTTACATTCTGGTATATCATTTGCAATTTAAAACCAGTCGTATGATCCGGTTATACAGGCACCTTGAAGGAACAATTTTCAATAAGATATAATGGAGAGTAGTCATGTCAGATACAGACATCTTTGAACCGACTGAGTCTACCTTTGATCGATTTACACCCTACGCCGGTATCCCAACCTGGTGCGAATATCCCCATTCTCAGCAGGCGAAGGATATTAAAAAAGCCGATATTGTAGCTGTTGGCGTTCCGTTTGACATGGGAGCAAGTAATCGGCCTGGAGCCAGATTCGCTCCGCGAGCCATGCGGGACAATTCAAAATATGCTATTGAATACAATACAGTTTATCCATGGGACTATGATATTCAGAATGAGTGTAAGATGATTGATTATGGCGATTTAAGCGGATTCTGTGGCTCAGGAGCCACAGAAAGGATGCTGGAGAGAACAAGCAGCCATGCTGATCGCATTTACAAATTGGGGGCTTTCACCTTGGCTTTAGGGGGAGATCATACAATACCCTACGGATTTGTCAGAGCAGCTTCTGCTAAATATGGAAAACTGGCCATTCTTCACTTTGATTCTCACCAGGATTCAGCAGACAGTGAAACAATCGGTGTAGTGTGCCATGGAACATTCAGCTCGGATTTGGCGCGGGAAGGTCGTGTCGATACCGGCAAGTCGGTGCAAGTGTTTCAGCGAACCCTTGCTCCGAATGAGCATGGTTATCATATCATTGATGCGTTTAAAGCGATAGAGATGGGGCCGGTTAAACTGGCAAAGGCAATTAAAAAAGTAACTGGAGATACGCCGGTATATATTACGTTTGACATTGATGCGTTTGATGGCGCCGTGGCACCGGCTACCGGAACCCCAGTTCCGGGAGGGCCGGATGCATATTTTGTCAGACGGTTACTGTTTGAGTTGGACGGTTTGAATGTGGTTGGGGCAGATATTGTTGAAGTGGCACCCAACTATGACGGTCCTGCCCAACCCACCGTGAACCTGGCAACATTTGTCGCCTTGGACTTGATGTATCTGATGTACAACACCCGAAAACGTATGGGAATCAATATTTAAATGTTCACCCGATACAAGCGCATTTTCCGATAAAGGGTGGCCCGACAAACCCCCAGGTCTTTTGCTGTCAGATTTCGTTTTCCCTTGTTCCGGATGAGCGCTTTTTCGATATCTTCTTTTTCTTCCAGCTCCCACGGTTTTAGGCCGAATTCCGGATCAATGGATGCCTTGGGTAAAGCTGCCTGATTTTGAGCTACCGTGTTCCTTTCTATTTCAGTGTTGCCGACAACTGCGTTTTCGCTCTTGGGGTAAAAGACTTTCGATGGGAAATCGTCCGGCTCCAGAGTTGAGCCATTGGACATTGCCAGTGCATGTTCAATACAGTTTTCCAGTTCACGCACATTTCCCGGCCAGTTGTAATCCAGCAGTATTTGCTGGCTGGCCAGATTGAGGACCTTTTTTGACTGCTTGTTACGGCTTGAATGTTTGGCAATGAAATGCCTGGCAAGAGGGATAATATCATCCATCCGTTGTCGTAAAGGAGGTATGACAATCGGAATAACGGCCAGACGATAGTAAAAATCCCTGCGATATTTTCCTTGATTGGCCAACTGTTCCAAATCCTGATGAGTTGCCGATATGACCCTGACATCAATTGGGAATGTTTTATCTCCACCAACCGGTCTGACTTCTCTTTCCTGCAGAACCCTTAACAGTTTTACCTGCAACACGGGACTCAGATCTCCAACCTCATCCAGAAACAGTGTTCCTCCGTCTGCCTGCCGAAACAACCCGATGTGATCTGCCGTCGCTCCGGTAAAGGCACCCTTTTTATGGCCGAATAGTTCGGACTCCAGAAGTGTTTCAGGCAGGGCACCACAGTTTATGGCAATAAAAGGTTTGTTTTTACGGTCACTCTCACTATGAATGGCCCTCGCCACCAGTTCTTTGCCTACCCCGGTCTCTCCAAGAATCAGGATGGATGAGTCCACGGCAGCACATCGCAGGATCAGGTCAAAGATATTCCTCATTTGCCGACTGTCGCCCACAATCTTAAAACCAAGATTCAGGCGATTCATTTCCTGTCGAATCTGCTTTAGTTCCTGTTCTTGTTTTTCCAATTTCAAATGGTCCGTAATGTCTTTCAGTATTTCAGCATAGGCAAGTGTTTTGCCCCTACTATTGCTGATTGCTTCAATCTTTCCTTCGAATTTTCGCAATTCGCCTAAAACATTCAGTTCAATAATTTTTCTGTTCCCGGCTTTTAAATGCAGTAGCGCGTCCTGACTGCTTCCTTTTATTTCTGCGCCTTGCGGATTAGAAAGCAGTTTTGCCCCGGTAGGGCCATATATGGTAACACAGTCTCCGATGCCAAACAGGATGGTTTCAAGCATTTGCTTACCCTGTTGCAGTTCTGCCTGAATTTGTTTTTGGACCCGTAGATCTGTGCAGGTTACATATGTGGATATGTGCTCACCTTCTGCGTTTGTATTGACAGCCCCCGTAAACAACATCGGAATCTTTTCCCGGGTTTGATGATGATACCAATACCATTCAAATTGATAATATTTCTTTTCGTCTATGGATTTGTTTTTCTTCAGTTCGATTTCTAATGGTTCAACAATTTCATATAATTGCTGAAATTCCTCAGGTGAAAAATAGTCCTGTACATAATGCCCGACATACTCTTCTGCATTTGCCCCGACCATCTGCAAAAAGGTCTGGCTGACATCATAAAACAGGTAAAAGGGATCGCAGAGCATGAAACCGATATTAATGGCGTCCAGCAAACCACTGTACTGTTTTTTCCAGGAATCTATTTCAGCGTTGCTCAGTTTTGTCTGCATGCTTTTAGTCTCCTTTTTCCCAGGGTGTTGAGCCGGTTTTAATTTCAGTTGTAAAAAATTGACGCCGGCACATGAAGCCGGGCTGATCAGGTTTAGTATTCAACTCTCCGAATCGGAAACTGTCTAAATAACGTCTAACAAATGTCTAATAACAGTATAATCATATATTAGACGTTTTGAAAACCCAAGCTCTGAAATATTTTTTAACATACTGTATATACGGAACTATTCAATAAAATCCCAGTTTTGGCGTCATAATTGTAATAGACCAACCGACGAACAAACCACATCTTTGCATCTTTGAAACGACATTTGAAATATGACCAATACACCAGAGCAGCGTGAACGCCCGGCCCAGATGGATGCAGTTTTTACCGATGTGTCCCAATACGGCGATGTGCGCAACCTGGAGATGATCAAGCGCCGCCAGGATCACCTTGGCGGCAGCATTCTTTTCTATCATGATCCCATTAATATTGTACGAGGTGAAGGGGTCTGGCTCTATGACGACCTTGGGAATAAATACCTGGATTGTTATAACAATGTAGCCTCTGTGGGACACTGTAACCCGAATGTCGTCGAAGCACTAATTGCCCAGGCCAGGCAACTGAACACCCACACGCGGTATCTGCATAAAAATGTCATTGATTATGCTGAAAAGCTGTCCGGTCTGATGCCGGCTCCTCTTGAGGTATGTCTCTTCACCTGCACCGGTACCGAAGCAAATGAGCTGGCAATGAGGATTGCCAGAAGTGTATCCGGCAAGCATGGCGCTATCGTTATGGAGAGTTCCTATCATGGAAATTCAACCCTGATTACACAGATGTCCACTGCGCTTTATCCGGCAAACCTTCGCCCGGATTTTATAAAAACCGTCGAACCGCCAAACACATATCGCGGTCCGTTCCGTGAGGGGGAGCATAACGATCTGGGCAGACGTTATGCCGATCTGGTAGATGAGGCCATCGATGATCTGGAAAAAAACGGTCATGGTACTGCGGCCTTTATGTGCGACATGATATTTGATTCCCAGGGTTCCCTTTGTGCTCCTGAAGAGTACTTTCGACGAGTCTACGACAAAATCCATTCAGCAGGTGGTTTATGTATTGCGGACGAGGTCCAGCCTGGATTGTGTCGAACAGGCACCTGGTGGGGGTTTGAGAATTATGGTGTTGTTCCCGATATTGTCGTTCTGGGCAAACCCATGGGCGACGGTCACCCTGTAGCTGCTGTAGTAACCAGCAAGGAGATCATTGAGAAGTTCACCGAGTCGCAGGTTTATTTCAATACCTTCGCCGGTAATCCGGTCTCTGCTGCTGTAGGTATGGCTGTTCTGGATGAATGTCTCGATCAGAAGCTGGTGCAGAACTGTGCCGAGGTAGGGGCATATTTCAGAAAACGCCTGGAAGTGCTTGCAGAGAAGTATCCGATTATCGGTCATATCCATGGAATGGGGTTGTTTCTCGGTATTGAACTGGTACATGACCGAAAATCCAAGGAACCGGCCAATGACATCACACGCCTGGTTCCGGATGCCATGAAAAATGCCGGCGTATTGATGGGTGCTACCGGGCGGTTTGGCAATGTACTGAAGATCAGACCACCGTTAATCTTCTCCAAAGAGAACGTCGATCAGACCATAGAAGCGCTGGACAAGGTTCTGCCCGAAGCGGTGAAAACAGCCGGAAAAGAGGCACCTGTCGATATTCAATCGGGGACAGCGACCATGCAGATCGATCAGGGGATCGTTACCGAGCAGCTACTTTTAAAAGCCTTGGAAAAAGGCTGCCGCTGTATTCAGGCCGCCGGCAATATCGTGATTACACCTTTGGCCCGGGATATCGCGCGGGAACACAAGATAAAAATAGAACGAATGTGATGCCTGAACAGGCTTCAGGCATCAAAAAGAATTGTCATTTTGATTCAAGAACCACACAAACCAAACTGCTTAAAAAGAATGCCATGACTGCACAACTGAATGCGACGCCTTCTGCAGAAGAGATAGAACTATTCGACAATGCGCATCATGCTGCAAAGATCTACCGCACTTTCAGCAAGAAGCGGGTTGAGCAAATCGTTAATGCAGTTGCAGCCGCAGCCATCGAAAAATCAGAGTTTTACGCTGAATGGGCGGTTCGCGAAACCGGCTTTGGTGATGTTGGAAGCAAGATGCTGAAACACAAAAACACTTTAATGTGTATCGAAGACGGTGCCGGTGCGTATATCGATCCCAAAATCGATCATGAAAAGAAGATCATCAGCTTTCCTAAACCGGCAGGCGTTATCATCGGGCTCATTCCTTCTACGAACCCAGTATCGACAGTAATTTACAAAGTGTTTTGCACCTTGCTGTCGCGCAATGCTATTATCCTTTGTCCACACCCGGGCGCAAAAGACTGCAGTAACCACATTGCCGACTATCTGGAAAAAACAGCTGTCACAGCGGGTGCGCCAAAGGGATTGATTCAGAGCCTTCAGCAACCGAGTGTGCCCCTGGTAAACAAATTGATGAAATCGGATCGGACCTCTCTGATCCTTGCCACCGGCGGCCCGGCCATGGTTCGTGCGGCCTATAGTTCAAGCAATCCGGCCATTGGTGTCGGCCCGGGAAATGTCGCCTGTTACGTTCATGAAACAGCCGATATTTCGAAAACAGCTGAGAGAATCAGCAGCAGTGCTGGATTTGATAACAGTCTACCCTGTACGACGGAATCCGTGGTCATCGCTGATCGTGTGATAGCCACCCGATTGCTGGGTGAAATGGCCGAACATGCCGCCTATCACATTGTTGACGCTGACGATATCAGCAAGGTACGCGCTTTTCTCTTTCCGGAGGGTAAAATGAACCCGAAGGCCATCGGCAAAAGTGCTGAATGGATATCAGAAAAGTCCGGCATCCAGATCCCGGTTGGCACGAAGTTGTTGATAATTGAAATTTTTACAATCGGCTATGACGAACCGATCAGTAAGGAGAAGATGTTTCCACTGCTTGGCTTTTTGAAAATCGATGGTGGTGTCAAGGCTGGCATCCGATCCGCGCTGGCTATGCTGGATATGCAGGGAAAGGGTCACTCCGCAGTGGTTCATGCCAAGGACCCTGATGTCATTGCCCGTTATGGCAATGCGTTGCCGGTTTGCCGGATATCTGTCAATTCCCGAGGTGTAACCGGTTCCAGTGGTTTCGATACGAATCTAATTCCCGGGGCTGTTATCGGTACCGGTTTTTTTGGTCGTAGTTCTGTTTATGAAAACGTCGGGCCCAAGCACCTGATCCAGTGGACCAATGTCGCGTACAACAAAGATCCCTCAGAGGTGATGGGGGATATTGGTAGCGCGATGGCTACGCTGATGGAAGAGATGGAAAATAATCAAGTCACCGATGGTGGTCCAGAGAATCCCTTAAACCGTCATGGGGATATCGACGAACTGAGGGCTATGATAAAGGAGATGGTTACGGAAGAGCTGCGTCAGATACTGAAATCCGGATCATCCGTCTAGAAGATATCCAGCATGGATTCACAACAGGTAGTAAAACAGGTTAACAAACGATATAAACATGGCTACCCTACGATCGTATATTTTTATAGATCAACTACAACCCCGTACTATGAGCTATTTAAGCTATATTGTACGAGGGTTTTTGCCCCGTTCAGAAATGTCTGCGGTTATTATCGAAGTGGCGCCCGGACTTGCTGTCGAGGGGTTGCTTGATATCGCCCTGAAAAAAGTGGATGTCCGTCCGGGAATCCTCGTCGTAGAACGTCAGTTCGGGTATCTGGAGCTGCATTCTCGTTCGACGGCATCTGTCAAAGCGGCGGCCTCTGAAATACTGGCGGAGATGGGGGCGGAAGAATCAGATGCGATGCCGCCTGAAATTACAGAAACCGCTATTATATCACGGGTTGATCCATACCATTCGTTTATGATCAATCGGAACCGTTCCGGTTATCTCTGTCTGCCGGGGGAGACGGTTTTTGTTCTGGAATGTGCCCCGGCGGCGTACGCATTTTTGGCCGCAAATGAAGCGGAAAAAGCAGCTGATGTGAAAATCATTGAATGTCGGATGATGGGAGCCGCCGGTCGATTGTATCTGTCGGGAACCGATTCCGATATTCGCATGGCGGCCGATGCGGCTGAAGGTGTGTTAAGGAGGTTGGGGAAATGAGCGGAAACATTGATCGCACGCTGATACAAAACCTGGTTCGTGAAGTGATCTCTGAAGTTGTCAGAGGCACGGTTCCAAATCAACAGCAACGGGGTGAGCCGAAACAAGTGGCGTCAAAGCCGGTTGAACCAAAGCCACCTTCATATACTGGAAAACCCATTCTCGATGAGGTGACAATCACCACTGATGACGAACTGAAACGGTTCGTCAAATATCTGCTGGTGCTTTCAAAAAATGAAGCGACCTGGACAGCTGTTGAAAAAGGAATCTGGAAATTTCGTTTGAACACTGAGACACAGGGGGCAAAGGACCAGGTGGGCACGAAAGCAGAGAGAATAACGAACCATCTCGAAAAAGGGGTCGTCGGCGAAAACCTGATCAATGCCCTGTCCAAGGATGGTATCAACCACCTCGTTCTTGGAAAACACGTTGTCTTAACTCCCCTTGGAAAAGAAAAAGCCCGCCAGGTGAACATCATAATTGAAAAGGAAAAACAATGAAAATGGCCAAAGTCGTCGGACAGGTTTGGGCAACCAAAAGGCTGGATGAACTTCCTCAGGGTGCCCTGGTTGAAATTCAACGCCTCCCCGCTGGGGCCCGGGAGGTTGCCTGGGACCCCATCGGTTGTTGTGAAGGAGAGCGGGTACTGTATGTTACCGGTGGATCCGCTGTCAAAGGTCACAAGAAGCAAAGTCCCATGTGTGAGTGTCTTATTGTCGCTGTCCTCGATGATGACAGCCCCGGTGGGGCTGTACTGAAGGACAATTAAACCCTTTTAAGAAAACTGTCAGGAGAAGCAAAATGTCAAATGCAATAGGAATGATTGAAACCAAAGGTTATGTATCGGCTTTCGTCGCAGCAGATGCGATGGTGAAGGCTGCCAATGTCACAATTTTGGGGCGTGAAGAGGTAGGTGCCGGATTGGTAGCGGTGACCGTCAATGGCGACGTTGGAGCGGTTAAGGCTGCTGTTGAAGCCGGAGCGGAAGCTGCTGCCAGTGTTGGGGAGGTTGTCTCTGTACACGTTATTCCACGTCCCCACGCTGATGTCACCAAGTTCTTTGCGACCGTTAAAAAATAGCAACAATGCAGCCTTTCCTGGGTCCGCTTCCCATAGGGGTCAATTCAAAGGCTTAAATGGCGTTATAAAAAAAATAGCGAAGGATCACTAAATGGCACAGTTACGAGTTTATTTACCCATTGAGAATCTCCAAATTCAGCTTGCTGCCTTTTTAGGTTCTCCAACAACCGGTCGGGGATATCTGCCACTTGCGGGTGGTAACTCCCTGATCATAGAAATTGCCCCTGGAATGGCCATACATCGCGTGGCTGACCTGGCAATGAAATCCATTTCATCTGTTGAACCGGGACTGCTGTTCGTTGAAAGGCAATTTGGTATTCTTGAGCTGCACAGCGACTCTCCGACTGACCTGAAGAAAGCAGGGGAAGCGATTCTCAAGGGGTTGGGGGCTAAGGCGACCGATCAACTAAAACCAAAAACGCTGTTCACCGATATCATTGAAAATGTGACCGATCAACACGCCGTTTTGATCAATCGGACACGCAGGGGGTCCCTGATAACACCTGGAGAAAGTCTGCTGCTCTACGAAATGAGTCCTGCGCTGTTTTCCCTGCTCGCAGCTAATGAAGCGGAAAAAGCGGTGCCGAGTATAAACCTTGTGGAGGTGCGAGAGATTGGCGCTTCAGGCCGAGTTTTTCTCAGCGGTGATCTGGCAGATCTTATAGCAGCCCGGGATCACATTGAAAAGGCTTTATCCAGGGTAAAAGGGCAAGAGAATTAAGGTCCTTGCCGAATGTTTGAATGAGAATGCATGGTATCAGAATCGATCCTGCTGTCAATTTCTGTTTCGTTAATGATAACTAAAGCTTTGTAAATTTATTTCACATGAAAATTAAAGTAAAAGCATTTTATTCCATCAGAGACGCTCTGGAAGCGGAAAGTATCATTGAAGTGGAAGTGGATGCGATCACGATTCGAGGCGTTATCCGGAAGCTGGCCGATCAATATGGCAAAAAGTTCCAGAAAGAGCTTTATATCAATTACGGAGATGAGATAAACCCGCGGGTCAGAATTCTAGTTAACGGACAGCATTACAACAGCATGCCACACAAGTTGGACAGTCAATTGAAGGACGATGATATTCTGGCTATTTTCCCATATGCCCACGCTGACACGAAAAACGATTCTGCCCTTGATCTCAATTTGTCAACCCATGAACCTCAAAAATAGGAAAAAGGAGATGAGTGATTTTTACAGTCTGACGCCTGATCAACAGGCAGAGAAATTTTCGATACTGGCACGCGAAGCCGTCAGGTTCTGGAACTTGTCCGATCCCGTTGAAATCGAATTGATTAAACACAGAGAGAATGCCGTCTTCAGTGTGAAAGAGGTATCATCTGCTAAAAAATATGTGCTGCGCATTCATCGTGCTAATTACCATACCGATGCTGCTTTAATTTCTGAACTTACCTGGATGAAAGCTCTGGCAGACAGTGGGATCAGTACACCTCCAGTCATCCCGACCGCAGAGAATAAACTAATCCAGATAGTCAGCTGTGACGATCTCCCGATTCCCCACCAATGTGACCTTTTCGGATGGGTTGATGGAAAACCGCTTGGGGATATTGAAGGTGAGCGAGTGGCCGAAAAAGAAATTATGATAAGAGACTATAAGCTATTGGGTCAACAAATGGCGAAGTTGCACGCTTTCAGCAGCAGCTGGAAACAACCGGACGGTTTTGAACGTCATGCATGGGATATAGACGGATTGGCAGGCGATAATCCGGTGTGGGGACGGTTCTGGGAGTTGGAACCCTTAACAGATAGCCAGAAGGAATTGATTTCTAAAGCCCAGGCCAAACTCAAAACTCAATTGGAGTCGTTTGGAAAAAACAGCGATCGGTATGGGCTGATTCATGCAGATTTTCTTCCGGAAAATCTACTTGTTTCTGATGATGGTATGCGATTGATCGATTTTGATGATTCGGGATTTGGATGGTATCTGTTCGATCTGGCAACCACACTGTTTTTTCATCTTGGAGAGGATTATTTTGACGATCTGTTTGGGGCCTTACTTGAAGGTTATCGTACTGTTCGCGATCTTTCAGACGAGGAGCTGGAATACCTGCCTGCCTTCTTTCTTGCTCGTGGATTTACCTATATGGGCTGGGCGCACACCCGTAAAGAGACAGAAGCCGCCATAGCACTCACTGGAGAAGTGATTGAAGGGGTATGTGCCATTGCAGAGGATTATCTATCTGGTTAAAACCAATGTAAAATTAAACGAAACGATAAAATATGGTTTAGGCGAAGTGGTGATTTGTTACAATGAATTAATGAGGGGTCAATACAGTGGGAAAAATCAGCCAAAAAAAACTGAGCAAATATCAAAAACTGAGTTCTGAAGATATTTTTGACGTTTCTGATAAAGCTGTCAGGTCTTTTCTATATCGATCAGCGGAAGAGGGATATAATATCGTGGCGGAGGGTTTCCTGAAACACCAGGGGTTTTTTCAGGCACCCCATAAAAAAGAGCTGGATGATGTTGATATTGCCATTGTGGGCGTACCGATGGACCAGGGTGCCCCACACTGGTCGGGAACCCGCCACGGTCCTGCAGCTGCTAGAAAATGGTCGCATATCCACGGTCCAGTGCACCAGATGACCAATTGCATTCCATACGAACTTTGCCGAATCATTGACTATGGAGACGTAGAATTCACCAGCTATTCAGCCAAAGAACGAATCGGGGATATCTATGAAACCTATACCAAATTGAAGAACGCTGACGTTGCAACCTTGTCCGTAGGTGGGGAACACACCATGTCCCATCCGATCTTAAAGGCATTGGGCCGCGACGAACCGGTGGGGCTGATTCATCTCGATGCCCATGCCGATACCGGTGGAACCCCCCACGGTGGAGACGATCACAATGACAATTCTGTGTTCAGAAAAGCCGTCTTGGATGGTGTCGTTGACCCTGAACGAACTATTCAAATCGGGATACGAGGCCGTGCATCAATCATCTGGGATTTTTCGTACGATACCGGCATGAAAGTGATTACAGCAGATGAGGTTCACGAACGTGGTGCCAAGTCCATCGTGGAAGAAGCCAGAAAAATTCTGGGGAAAGGACCGGTTTACATTTCGCTGGACACCGATGCCCTTGATCCAGCTTATATGCCAGGGACCACATTGCCGGAGCCCTTTGGTCTGACCAGTTTGCAGGTGAGGGATATTATTCGGGGAATTCGGGGGATGGATGTTGTCGGCGCAGATATAGCGGAACTGTGTCCGCCCCATGATTCGAACGAAATTTCTGCAAACCTGGTTGCTGGTCTTCTATTTGAAATGCTTTGTATTTTGTCGGAAGCTCGCACAGCGCGCACCGGGAAGAAACATAAAACTCATTGGATTAAATAAATATCAAGATAAGGTTGATCCATGATTCTCGAAACCAAAGATCTCTGCAAATCATTCGGAAGCCTGAATGCGTTACAAAATGTTGATTTGACAGTTGAGAAGGGCAAAATTCTTGGCATTGCCGGACCTAATGGGGCTGGGAAATCCACTCTTTTTAACGTGATTGCAGGCCACTACCCGCTGTCTGCTGGCAAAATTGATTTTAACGGAGAAGATATCACCCGGCTGAATTCTCACCAGGTTTGCCACCGAGGCCTGGTGCGTACATTCCAGGTTCCCACTACATTCAAGACACTTACCGTTTACGATAATATTCGTGTGGGTTCGACTTTTGGCCGAAAAGATTTCAAAGCAAGCAAGGGTATTATCGAAGAGACAATCGAGCTTCTAGGACTTAATGAGTATCGCGATACGGAGGCCAGTCATCTGGATCTGTATACTACCAAGATGGTTATGTTGGCCGCTTGCCTGGCAACAGACTGCAAATTGCTGATGTTGGATGAACCACTTGCTGGGTTAGCCATGAATGAAATTGAAGATTTCCTTCAAGTCATACGAAAAATTAGTGGGAAAGGAGGCATAACCATCATCATGATTGAGCATATCCTGGACACCCTGATTGAAATATCAGATCACATGCTGGTGCTGGACAATGGTACAGTGATCTACACAGGTTCGCCAGAGGGAGTCTTTGAAGATCAGCAGGTTATCGAATGCTATCTCGGAAAGGTGGAGGAATAACAATGAGCAGTCATGAGAAAACGGCATTGGCACTTCAGGATGTGAACAGTTTTTATGGCGAGATGCAAGTCCTTCGTGACACTTCGTTGTCAGTCAAGCCAAACGAGGTTGTCGCCCTCTTTGGTCCCAATGGCCATGGAAAATCGACATTGCTGAAAACCATTGCCGGTCTTCATCCACCCACTTCCGGGTCGATTCGTTTTAATGAATCCGAGATCAGCAATATGCCAAGCGATAAAATTGTGGCAATGGGGATGGCCTTGATTTCAGAAGATCGAAATCTTTTTCCGGAAATGACGGTACTGGAAAACTTAAATTTAGGTGCCTATAATCGATCGGCTCGAAAAAAGATAAAGGAGAACCTGGAGATCGTGTTCTCGCTTTTTCCACGTCTCGCCGAACGGAAAACGCAGATGGTATCAACAATGAGCGGCGGGGAGGCCCGCATGGTAGCCGTTGGCCGTGGGCTGATGAGCAACGCTTCGATGCTTTTAATCGATGAGCCTTCCATTGGATTGTCCCCTATAATGAAACAAACAGTGTTTAACGCTGTAAAAGTGATAAAAAGCAGGGGCAATTTCAGCATTTTAATTGTGGAGCAGGAGGTAGACTATCCGCTCAGTGTGGCCGACCGTGTGTACCTGCTGCGCAAAGGCCGGATTGTAATGGAGCGGCAGAGTGATGATATCGATAAAGCAGAAATTGAAAAAGCCTATTTTTAAATAAATCTTTCTGGTAATCGTTGATTCACCTTTTTGTAAATAATTTTAGTGAGGAGGAGTTATGAACCACAGATCTATTTCTAAATTCATTCTGGTTATCGCTGCTATCTTTATCTGGGGTACGGCATTGGCAAAAGCGCCTATCAAGATTGGTGGACCCATGCCGCTGACAGGGCCCTATGCCGGAGACGGAGTAGAGATGAAGAAGGGCCTTGAGCTGGCCATGGAAAGAGCAAACGAAAAAGGCGGCCTATTAGGCCGAAAAGTGGAAGTGCTTTTTGGTGATACGGCCGATATGTCGTCAGAAAATGTCACGTCGGTTGCCAAGCGTTTACTGGGTTCAAAGGTTGATGCCGTCATAACTTATTATCAGGCGGTTGGATCTACGGCCCTGACTGTTTATGGCCCCACAGGGATTCCATATCTTTACGCACCGTTCCGTGACGATCTGGCTGAGATGACCGCCAAGAATCTGGATAAATTTTCCAATTGCCTGCAATTTGGATTTCTGAACAGTGTATTTGGCAAAGACTTTATCAAAACGTTGAGCATACCAGAAAAAATGGGGTGGAAAGCGCCCAATAAGAAAGTTATGACGATCAGCATCGATCATCCGGTTATGACTTACCCGGCTGAGGCATTTAATAAAGATGCCAAGGAAAAGGGGTACGATGTTGTGCATTATGAAAAGTATCCAATGGGATATGGTGATAAATGGGGTCCGCTTATTTCCAAGATCGATGATCTCCAACCGGCCTATATTACCATGTTCAATTTTGCCGGTAACGATGCCGCGGCATTCATGAATCAGTTGAGAGATTACTTCGGGAGCGACGGTCCGGAGGCGTTGATTGTAATGTACTACGTACCTGCTGTCCCGGAGTTTCTTGAGTTGGCAGGCAAAAATGCGGAAGGTGTCATTTGGTCAACCAGCCCACTTGAACTTGAAACAAAGCAATATAGAGAGTTTAAAAAGCGCTACATCGCTAAATATAAGCAGGACCCCGTCGGAAATGGTGCGATGTATACCTATGATGGATTTGGAATATGGGCTCAGGCCGTCGAACGGGCAGGATGTGTGGAGTGTTATTCAAGAGTTGTATCACTTATCAAAGAGTCTGTTTTTGACGGGGCTTCCGGTTCTTACGTCTTCAAACCCGATGATCTGTCGGTATTGATGGGGGAATATCTATTGCCGATTGCTTACTATCAGATCCAGAATCAACAGCATGTACCCATTGAGCCGGCCAGGTTTAAGAAGGGAAGTTATCAGAAACAACCCTGGATAAAATAACGGATAAAACTGGAGGACCGGCTTCTATACAGGTGGCGGTCCCTTACAAAAACGATTTGTCTATATTAATATGTAGTTGAGTGGCTGCCTTCAAAAGGGCGGCCATGTCAGTATTTTTGCCTTTAAACAGACTTGTAACCTTGCAAAACACTTATTATGAAAGCTTTAATAGATGCGATTCTTACAGGTCTTGTATCAGGGTCACTGTACGCGGCCATGGCGTTGGGATTGACGATTGTCTACGGCGTTGTCCGCATTTTCAACTTTGCCCATGGGCTGATGGCACTCATGGGTGGCTATTTTGCCTGGGCCTTACTAACTAATATGGGGATCGGACTCGTTCCAGCCATTATTTTGTCATGCGTAGTCATGTATTTTTTCGGTTTGATCCTCTATCTTGCGACCATTAAGCCCCTGCTTCGAAAACCAGATTGGGAGATGTCGACCGTGATTTTTACACTCGGGGCCGGCATTCTCATCGAAAATACACTACTGCAGGTATTTGGCCCCCGGTTCAAAAGCATACCCAAGTTTATGAGTGGTCGGATAAAGTTTGGATATTTTCGAATGCAAAAGCATGACATCATCCTGCTGGTGATTATTGTCATCTTCTTTCTGATTTTTATCTATTTCTTAAAAAAATCCTGGTTTGGCCAGGCCATGCGAGCCGTAGCCCAGGATATGGATGGCGCCAGGATTGTCGGAATAAATTTGCACAGGACTTTCAGCCACACATTTGCACTGGCAATGGCAGTTACTGGTTTCAGTGGTATTTTACTGGCAACCAAGCTTTCTGTTTCGCCGTCTATTGGCTGGGACTGGGCGACCAAGGGTTTTGTTATTATTGTTTTAGGTGGTTGGGGCAGTGTGCCTGGGGCTTTTTACGCGGCCCTTATTTTAGGCATTATAGAAGCACTGACAATGCTGTATATCGGCACCATGTGGGTATTTCCCATTTGGACAGTCATTTTTTTATTGGTACTTTTAGTCAGACCCCAGGGTCTTCTTGGGGGACGAACAGACTAACCCGACAGACTGGGAAGGAGCAGTCAATCTATGGGCAATTCATTTACATGGAAAAAGATCATATTTTATGTTTTCCTGGTTTTTTTAGCCCTTTATCCGTTGTTACACGGCAACGACTACCTGATGCATATTTTTAATATGTTTTTTTTCTGGGCTGTTGTCGCAACCAACTGGAATTTGATTGCAGGCTACTCTGGAACGCTTTCCCTGGGTAATGTGGCTTTTTTCGCCCTGGGTGGATATATTTCCGGGATGCTGGCCAAGTATTTTGGATGGTCTCCCTGGTTGTGCATTCTTATTGGAGGTTTGGGCAGCACCGGCATTGTTTTCCTCCTGGTTGGATTGCCCTCTTTGAGACTAAGTGGTATCTATATCGCTCTCTGGTCGCTGATGTTTGCCATGGTGCTACCCACCCTACTCTCTATTTTCCAGGATATTACCGGTGGTATACGTGGACTCAGCGAAATACCACCGCTATTTGAGGGTATTACGCCGATCATTTCCTACTACATCAACTTTAGTTTGTTCTTCGTTGTCCTGATCATCGTCTATAAGACCATCCACTCTTCAAATGGCCTGGCTTTTATGGCCCTGCGTGACTCACGGGATTTTGCCAGAGCATTGGGTATTAACGAACTCAAAGAGAAACTGAAGGTCTTTGCCTTGACCTCCTTTTTAACCGGCATCGCAGGCGGGGTATACGTCCATCATCTCGGGGATATTTCACCGGCTCTTCTAGGGATAACACCCTTTTTGATGGGCCTTGCCATGGTAATGTTGGGGGGCTTGGGACGGTTTCCCGGGGCAATTATCGGTGCTTTTATCATCACCGGAGCCAGCGAGTACTTCCGCCTGGCCGGAACCTGGCGTCTGTCTATTATCGGCGCCCTGATGTGCGTCATTATTCTGTTTTTTCCGGGTGGCATAATGGAGTTTATAGACCTGCTTGACGAAAAGTTTGTAAAAATACGCCGTAGGGCTGTCAATCATCGGTCATCGCCGGAAAATACCAGTCAGATTTGAGAGTCATTCTCGATCACCAATCCCTTTAATACTGTGAAAAACTCAGAGAATATAAGTGCAGATGCCGTTTATAAGAATGGCGTGGTTTATACAGTCAACCCGAAACAACCATGGGCTGACGCTTTTGCAGTAAAAAACGGAAAGTTTATCACTGTTGGCAGTCAAGCTGATGTCAGCTCTTTTATTGGTGAAAAAACAGAAACCATCGATCTGGAAGGTAAATTTGTGATGCCGGGCATGGGAGACATGCATCAGCACTGGGACATGGGCCCTCTTCAGGAGAAACAGGGCTGGCTGACCGTAGAGGGGATGCCTCCGTATCCGGATGAATTGAAAACAATTATTTTAGAGTATGCAGAGAAGAACCCGGACATGGAATGGATTATTGGCCGAAACGGATGCTGGTTTGACGAAATGTTTGTAGAGGCCGGTGTAAAGCCAGGCTGCGCCTGGCTGGATAGCTTCATACCTGATCGTCCGGTAGCACTGCAGGATATTCAAGGTCATATCATCATGGCGAACTCTTTGGCCATGGAACTGGCGGGAATTACGTTTGAAACGGCTGATCCCACCAATGGTGTTATAATGCGCGATGAACGCGGACAGCCCACCGGAATATTGTCTGATGGTGCCCAGACATTGATCATGCGCACTTGGCCGCTCCCTTCGCATCGTCTTCATGTTGAAACATTTTATGAGCAGTCGAGGCGAATGAATTCCTTTGGCCTCACCATGATCAAGCTGGTGCATAGCCGGATTCCATCTCTGGAAGCGCTACGTGAATTGGATCTCAAGTATAACCTTCATTTATGGATGGATGTATTCACAAGCTGGAAAGATGATATTTATCCGGTTCCCGGTCTATGGGAATTCATGGCAGGCAAGCGATTCTATTATGTGACGCGGCATGTAAACCCACTGGGTATCAAGTGGCACCATGATGGCACGGTTGCAGCGGGGTCCGGCTATTCACTTGAGCCTTACGCCGATTGCAGCGATATCGATTGTGGTGAAGACCTCTGCGGACGGACGAATATGACGTTTGAGGAGACCGTCGAAACAATCGCCCATCTGGATAGCTTGAATTTGCCGGTTGTCGCTCATGCAGTTGCCGACGGTTCGGTGCGAATGTTGCTGGATGCCGTCGAAATCGTGCGGGAGCGCAATGGTAACAGCGATACGCCCCATACGATATCACATTGTTATGTCGTACAGCCTGAAGATATGCCCAGGTTTGCAAGCTTAAATGTCTTTGCTGAAGTCGCTACGGGCTTTGCCTGGTTCAACTTTGGATCAGAGTCATTCATCAGGCGTCTGGGAGATCGTATCATTCCCCATTTTTTCCCGGTAAAAGGGTTGGTCGATGCAGGTGCCACAGTCATTCCCGGGAGTGATTATACCGTGGGAACAAGCCCCAGACCCCTTGAGGCAATGGAAAACTACATCACCCGTAAAAGACCGTCCAGCAATTTGTCTATAATTGATTCAACATCGGACACTCCTATGGGAAAGGGGATTACCCTTGAGCAGGCAATTCAGATATTAACGATGAATTGTGCTCAGGTGCTTGGACGATCAGACAAAACAGGTTCCATAGAAGTCGGAAAGTCGGCGGATTTTGTTATCCTGGGTCAAAACCTGTTTGAGATTTCTCCTGAAAAAATATCAGAAACAGAGGTTTTCAAGACGGTATTTGAAGGGGAAGCTGTTTTTGATGCCTCAAAAGAAAATCCTTACAACGAGAAGCTTCACTTAGATATCGGGAAGTTGGAAAAGGGCTGCTTCTGCTGAAAACAGGCCTCATTATTGAGGTTCTCTTCCAACTACTGATTCTGCAGGTAGTTGGTAAATATTAAACAAATAGGAGATTATATTATGATAACCTACCCAAATATTGACTGGAATAAGCTCCGAAGTGATCGCCGTATTCGAGTCGCTCAATTGATGAAGGAATTAAACCTCGATCATATCTTGTTGCAGGGATATGACAATATCCGTTACGCAACAGATTTCAGGGCTCAATTTGTAACCGACAGCTATGAATGGTTTTTAGCGCTGGTGGATGATCAGGCCGAGAGCACGCTTTTTGTTGGCTACCTGGGAGAAGATATTGAATCACCTGATCCGAATCGGCCCTGGATTAAGCGCCAGCTGGCTGTTCCCTGCTTTAACCCCATATGGGCAAATCTTCCCATATGGATAAAGCTGATTGTTTCTGAAATCCGTCGTGAAAACGTAAAACGCATCGGCGTTGAACTCCTCAACTTTGAAGTCTACGAAGCTCTTAAAAAGGAGTTGCCCGATGTAGAGTTTGTCCCCGTCGCCAATGAGCTATTGAAAATCAGGGAAACAAAAACACTGGAAGAGATACAATTGCTTGAAACATCCAGTGAGATTCTCAGTCTGGCTTTTGCGACCGCCACGTCCCAGGCCACTGAGGGAATGATCGACCATGAGATAGCGAGCATTCTGGCAAAGACCATTCATGCAAACTGCGGAGAGATGGTCGCACATAATCTGATTGGCGTATTCCCAATCCAGGCGCTGACAGATCCTCGTCTGCCGCAGGGAGATTTCTCCTTTTACGCACAGGGGCAACGTCTGTGGGGAGGTATGTCGGTTGAAGTTGACTTTGGAGTGACAGGACCCGGAGGATATCACAGCGATATGGCGCGCCACTGGTTTATCAACGAGCCACCTGCTGCTGTACAAAAAGCGTGGAATGGCCTTCTGGAGGCTTACCGTTTCGGTATTGACCAGGCCAAGCCAGGTATGAAAATTTCAACTATTGCAAAAAACATCAATAGCACCCTAAAAAAGCTGGAACTACCTGAAACGCTTATTTCAATGGGACATGGGATTGGTCTGCGCATCGCCGAGGCCCCGTTTATCAATTCACCAGAGATGATGTCCGAAGACAAGGAACTTCTAAAGGGGATGACTATTTGCATTGAGCCTGAGACCTTAGTCGATATAAATGGCGCACCTTTTTATTTAAAAGTCGAGGACGTTTTTGTCGTGGAGGAAAACGGTCTCCGTAACCTTTCTCGTTGCGGATATTCACTTGAGAGTCCTTAAGCGGTTAGATTCTTTTAAACAAAAAGCTTGATTAAGTACAATTAACAGCCGTCATTCACACGAAAGTGAAACTCATATCGGACGACGCGGCCATTTGTGAATATTGCTAATAGATCGCAACTTTTGCTGGGATAGTAGGTAATGCCAATATTTTTGGATGTATATTATTCCAGAGAGGAGGACGATCTCTTAGTGAAGCAACAGTTATAGGAAATAATCTCTACTCACTAGGCCTAAGTTTATTGGCGGGATTTATTCATCCTCAATCTCAGCCAGCTTAAATTCCTTCCGAATACTTTGTCCCTTCTGGTTCTGCATTAGTACAACCAAGGCTTGAATTTCCATTTCCCAGTTCAATTCTGAAAAATCCAACAAATCTTGTATCTCTACTTTCAGAATAATAGACATAGCATTCAACGCTTGGATTGACGGAGCGTTGATTCCGCGCTCAAGACGGCTAACATATTCTGATGATGGGCGGTACTTTTCAGCTAGCTGTGCCTGAGAGATCAAATTTAAATAAAAGTCAGGTTTTAGGACTAAATTATGGGATCATTGCAGGATAGATGATATTAAAGAGATACGAGGCAGGTGTAAAAACTGGTATGCTTGAAATGAAGGAAAAATGATGGAGGTAATGGTTTTTTTCTCCACGCTGATTATTTCTTTTGAAAAAAATACAGTACTACAAACAAATATTTCAAATACTGTATAAAACAATACAAATTTACAATTTCATACAACGAATATCCAAAATTGAACAACAAGCTCGAATAGTGACACTTTCAAAATAATTTTTATCTGAAAGGAATTAGTGACAGAATCAAAATTGAATAAGGATTTGGTTTCGGGGAATGTATTGTCTGATTTACTTTTGGAGGGAAAAAATTAGTGACAGATTTAGTGACAAATGAACGTTTCCAGACGTACTTAAACGTACTGGAAACGTGTTTTGCTGACACCCTGCATAGTTGTTAAATTCCGATCAAAGTCCTGATAGTTTCAGTTTTAAAGGTTTTAAAGCAATAGGGTCAAAAAGCACCCATAAATCTTCCAAGCTGAGGGTCGCGAGTTCGAGTCTCGTTTCCCGCTCCATTCTTAGCGAACACTAAAGCAGTTATTTAAAAGGATTTACCGTCTTTTTAGATAATGGCTTTTATATTTTCAACCCCTCTCGATAAGTGTTTAGAACGGCCTTACAAGTGTTAGATAAAATTTACTAACAATATATCAGAATATTACGGGCGGAAAATCCTGGCAAAAATCTCAATAAAAATCCATGAACTGGACCTTCTTTGTGAAAAATACAACAGCGCCAGAAACACTGATACAAGAAGCACTCAATAATTGCGAACAAAGACTGCTTCTCAACCATACTGCATGAAGAGATAGTGATCGCTACAAAACGGAACTTTTTGAAGCCTAAAATGGGCTGGGATTTTTTATAGAACATGGAGTGATCTAATTGCAAACCGCTATTCTTGATTTATAGCACTTCAGGCTTGAAGTTGATGGATTCGTGCCGTAGAGTACAGTAATCTTAAAAAATAAAACTCGGAGTGCGACTTGTTAGATTTTTCTAACACTTGCTATCGAAACGACAGCTACTTAACTCTATCCAATAACTAACCATGCCTTCTCTATTGGACAAAGCGAAGCGAACGGTGAAAAAACTGCAGCAAATGCAAAAGGACCTGACTCAAAGTACACCGGTTGAAAAACTGACGTTTCCTGAAAGTGAGGAAGACCCGATTGCTCAGGATCAAATCCAGACAGTGGATATCTCATCAAAATCCGTGGCAAAGGCAACAATTGTCATTCTGGCAATTCTCCTGCTGGCCTATTTTTTATATGAAATCCAGGGATTGCTTGTGCTGTTTTTTATTTCTCTGTTCTTTGCTTCTGCACTGGATCCACCCGTCGACTGGCTTGAGAAACGGAAGATACCCCGTCCCGTTGGTGTTTTGGTGATTATGATGCTTTTTTTAGGCCTCTTTGTTGTGGTCATCGGTTCTGCGATCCCCATTATTGTCACGCAGATCACCACCATTGCCAGCAGCATCTCCGTCAACTTTGTCAAACTGTTTGAATATTTGAAGTCCGGCGCCGCATTTGATTATCTGCCGGAGACCATTCAGGCCAACATCATCAGCGGTATTGAATCTATTAACATTGAGTTGGCGATCAATCAGATGCTCAAGAACTTTTCAAATTTCGCTCAGCAGATCAAAGATTTGGCATCGGGTGTCGGTTCCACAGTCGGAGTGGTTGGGGCGGGTGTCACGTCGGTCACCGTTTCAATCGCGGAATTTTTCTTCAACCTGGTGCTGGTTTTCTTTCTGATCTTCTTTATGGTTGTCGACAAGAACAACCTGCATGATTTCTTCCAGGCCCTGTTTCCCAAGAAGTATGGCGCCTATATCTCGAAGCGGATCGAAGAGATCCAAAAACAGATAGGCGCCTGGTTGCGTGGAACCCTGCTGCTGTCGCTTATCATGTTTGTCATCACTTTCATCGGTCTGTTCCTGATCGGCATGGGCAAATTCGCTCTGACACTTGCTTTGATCATGGGTATCGGCGAGATGATTCCGTATATCGGCCCACTGATTTTTCTGGTTTTTTCCCTCCCGATTGCTTTCAGCCTCACATGGGTGACAGTTGTGAAACTCCTCATCTTTTACGCCGTACTACAGACCCTTGAAGGGAACGTGCTGGTCCCAGCCGTTATGAACAAAGTGGTTGGCCTGTCGCCCATTATTGTCATACTGGTGTTGATTGTGGGCTGGCATTTCCTGGGAATCATCGGTGCAATCATAGCGGTACCTGTAACCACTGCCGTTGCTATGTTCGTGCGGGACTACATGCGGGTTATCGAGAACAAGTAGGGCTCATTTGTGGTGGGGGAAAAATCCACAGGATCTCCACCAAAAGACCCCCAATACTTTCCATATCAGTTGCTCCATTTTCTATAACTACATCAAATCATAGCTAGTTCTTTGTTTCTTAAGATTTTTCCTGAAGATTTGTGTGTCCCGGTAGTTACATGTAGTTACTTTAATATCGCTACAAAGTGGGCTGAATAGGTCTGGGACTTGGGCTGGAATTTTTCACGGGTGTAAATCGTGTAAAATCCGCATCCCCTCTCTTCGCTCACCCAATAGGCGTCTATAGGGAATAAATCATCGTTTCCTCGACATCTAAGGAAACTTCTGATAAGGCAATTCTAACGTCAGTTCAGTAGTCAAAGTTTTCCATGATCGCTCATGAAAAAATCAGCATAGTAAAAACTTGCACTAAAATACTTCGGAGTGCACGATGTTAAATTATCCAACTTACGAAGAATTAGAACAAAGAGTTAAGAAATATGAGCAGGATGCCGTTAAATATAAACAAACAGAGCAATCACTAAGAGAAAGTGAAGAAAAATACCACGATACGATCACCCATCTTCATGAGGGATTTTATACGGCTACGATGGATGGAAAACTAACGGATTATAATATTGCGCTAAAACGGATTCTTGGTCTTGATCGTAATGAAGATATTAGAGGGATGGATGTATTAAACTACTGGATGAATCCAGCGGACAGGAATATCTATATTGAAAAACTGCTTGAGAACGGTTTTATTGAGGATTTCGAACTCATGGGAAAGAGGCATGATGGTGCTACAATCATTATCCAAGTAAATTCCAGATTAATCTATGATAAAAAGGGAAAACCTTTAAGAATTGAAGGATCATTTCTTGATGTAAGCACGAGAAAGCAAGCAGAAGTAGCCCTCAAAAAAGCATATAACGAATGTGAAGATAAAGTTGAAAAACGAACTATTGAGCTAAAAGAGCTAAACACCGCTCTAACAGTTTTGCTTAGAAAAAGTGACAAAGACAGGGTTGAGCTTGAAGAAAAAATTCTTCTAAACATCAAAGAATTGATTATTCCTATCTTAAGAAAACTAGCAACAAGTCAGTTGGATGACAAACAAAGGAGTTATATAAATACCATCGAGACAAATCTAAATAACATCATTTCACCATTTTCCCGGGTGTTATCTTCTAAATACTCAAGTCTTACTCCAAAGGAAATTCAGATCGCCAAACTGATAAAAGAAGGTAAAACATCTAAAGAGATAGCCGAGTTAATCGCGTCAAATAAAAATGCAATTGAATTTCATAGAAAAAACCTCAGGAGAAAGCTTGGCTTGAGAAATACCAAAATAAATCTCAGAACTCACCTGCAATCCCTCAATTAGGAGTAGCTTATACCTACCATTAAGCTACAACTCTTTCCAAAAAATATTTCTTGTTTCTTATTGGATTTCAGATATCATTAACGCGTCAATCTCAGTTCTTGCCTTGATTGACGTTTATTTCTTTCTTGCCTTGAATGGTGCATTATCAATATGGATCAGTTTGACTGACCGTTTTTAATATTCAACCATGGTCAATGAAAAAAATTGATTCATCAAGCAAAACTCTCCTTTGTTAGAACTTATGTTGAGAGCAGAATACTGATGATGTTTTTTTTCTTTCTGTTCTCAACCCAGTTTTTAAGATAAGATTTAAAAATATCTTGAAAACTTTTTAAGTAATTTTCACATTTAACTTTTTTAAAAATCCTTATAATCAGAAGTCAATAGTAAAACTGGTATAATCGGTGGTTTAATTTTTTTAACCGCTCAAAACGGTTTGATTGAAAAGGTTATTAATTGCTTAAGCAAATTGTGAATGTCTTTCTTGTTAGGAATATGAGTAGTTAATCATTTTTGTATTTTATCACATTTCTATTATTTTTTTTCAATGGAGATAAACATGAAGGCAGTTAAAATCGTGATTGCAGCTTTGATAAGTTTCGTTTCTTGCTTTAATTTGGTCTTCGCAGAACAAAAGAAAGGCAATATTGGGTTTGGATTTGGTGTATCATTTATGCAACATCAAGAATCACAATTCAAACAATCCGGATTTAATTATTTTCGGCTTGATTTCAAAGCAGAAGATGATACGACTTTTTTTCTGCATAATGAAATTGGTACATTTTCGGTCGAAGATGGGGCTAATCTTACAGACGCAGTTCAACGTTCGCAGGGAATAGGAGCAAGTACAAACCTTGGGGTTATAAATATGGATATCATTATAGGTAGTTCAACAGTTAAAACTACTCAGTTTGGAACTGCAGCTGCTGCTAATTCTATTTCTGGTGTAGCAAATACAGATCCTTTTGCAGAAATTGGAGTTCGTTACTCTCATATTAGTGGAAACGCATCCTTGGATACCTCTTTTGGATATAGGTATCATAATATGAGTAATGCAGTCGAAATACGTGGAATAGATCCAGCTGATCCTAAAAGAATAAACAATCTTAGTTCAATGAACCTGAGTATAGCTGTTTCGTATAATTTCTGAAAATTGCTCGTCGATAACAAAAGAAAATAAAAAAAGAATTGTATCTCACTTAACAGTTTAGAGTTTTTCATAGCTATCATAGAAGCTAGACTGTCCGATGATAGATACCACATCCTGATTACTCACTCGAGCGGAGTGAGTGAATATATTAGTTTTCTTTCTTCGGATGAGCTAGGGGGTAGAGGTGGCAAAGTCTCAGAGCAAAGAACAAAATCTATTCCCTTTTATAAGAATCGGTTTCTTGATCAACCTCTTGTTAATGATCTCAAAAAGCAGGGCAGCGAATGCCTTTGGATTAACTCACGGAATCAACAGAGGTATGAGCAAAATCAATCATTCACCAGCAATTCAATCAATATGGTTGGATCGCTTAGAGCATTGGTAATGTCGCCATTTCAGAAGGATATGGAGCACCATAAAATTAGCGTTCTTAATCCTTACCATATACTTCAAGATAGCCAAGATCCAGTGTTTGTTGTAGATCCTTTAATGCTCGTAACTATTCAGTTGGACTGATTTTTTGAGTTATAAAATCGGGCAATTTATCGTTAAAAAGAAGTTCAAGAGCTTGCCTTGTCCCAACACCATTCTT
>Ga0233431_1001666_pt1 | contig 36691 bp, 32 predicted proteins | sample SI_118_April2016_FD_179867 | JGI IMG/M metagenome (GOLD analysis project Ga0233431, IMG submission 179867) | Seawater microbial communities from Saanich Inlet, British Columbia, Canada - SI_118_April2016_200_MG | ecosystem: Environmental > Aquatic > Marine > Inlet | place: Canada: British... | reverse complement strand
CGACGATGCCGATCTGGACGCCGCCGTCGAAGGTGCGATGATTTCCAAATACCGAAACACCGGGCAGACCTGCGTTTGCGCCAACCGCCTGTTGGTTCAAGAGAGCGTTTACGACGCGTTTGTCGAAAAACTGGCGGTGCGGGTCAGGGGCCTCAAGGTTGCCGACGGTCTGGAAGAGGGCAGCGAACAAGGCCCGCTGATCGATATGGCGGCGGTGGAAAAGATCGAGCAGCACATTTCCGACGCCACGGCCAAGGGCGCGCGGGTTCTTGTCGGGGGCAAACGCCATGCGCTGGGCGGCAGCTTCTTCGAGCCCACGGTTGTTGCCGATGTGACCCCCGACATGGCGGTCGCCCGCGAGGAAACCTTCGGGCCGCTGGCGCCGATTTTCCGCTTTGGAACCGAGGAAGAGGCGATCACGTTGGCCAACGCCACCGAATTCGGCCTCGCGGCCTATTTCTACAGCCGCGACATCGGGCGCATTTGGCGAGTGGGCGAGGCCCTGGAATACGGCCTCGTGGGCATCAATGCGGGGATTTTGTCCACCGCCGAGGTTCCCTTCGGCGGCATCAAGGAATCGGGTATCGGGCGCGAAGGGTCGAAGTACGGCCTCGACGACTTCCTCGAGATCAAATACCTTTGCATGGGCGGAATTGATCAGTAACGGGGAACACAAGCGCAAATGCAAAAACATGATTACGACCTGATCACCATCGGCGCGGGTTCCGGCGGTGTGCGGGCGACCCGTATGGCGGGTGGATATGGCGCGCGCGTGGCCATTGCCGAAGAAGGCCGGGTCGGCGGTACCTGTGTCTTGCGCGGCTGCGTGCCCAAGAAATTGCTGATCTACGGGGCTCATTTCGCCGAGGACTTTGAGGATGCGGCGGGGTATGGCTGGACCGTCGGGCCGACGTCGTTTGACTGGGCGGCGTTGATCGCAGCCAAAAACCGCGAATTGGATCGCCTGGAAGGGGTTTACGGCACAATTCTGAACGGTAATTCCGTCGGCTTGCTGCGGGGCCGCGCGGTGCTTATCGACCCCCACACGGTCGAGATCGACGGCAAATCCCATAGCGCCGAAAAAATCCTCGTGGCCTGTGGCGGCTGGCCGACCATGCCGCAAATTCCCGGTATCGAGCACGTTATCACGTCGAACGAGGCGCTCGATCTGCCCGAGTTGCCCAAGCGCATCGTGGTCGTCGGCGGTGGCTATATCGCGGTCGAGTTCGCGGGCATTTTCAATGCGCTGGGAGCGGACGTAACGATCATTATCCGTGCACCCGAAATTTTGCGTGGATTTGATGAAGACGTGCGCGAGACGCTTTCGTCCGAGATGGAAAAAAAGGGCATCACCATTCGCCGCGAAACCACCGTCGAGGCAATTGAAAAGGCGGGTGGGGACTACGTTGTGGCCCTTTCCAGCGGCGAGAAAATCACAGCCGGGCAGGTCATGTACGCCACGGGCCGCGCGCCCAATACGGCTGGCATGGGTCTGGCCGAAGTCGGCGTGCAGATGAACTCCAAGGGCGCGATTGCCGTTGACGAGTGGAGTCGCAGTTCGGTTCCCAGCATTTTCGCCCTGGGCGATTGCACGGATCGGGTCAATCTGACGCCGGTGGCCATTAACGAAGGGCGCGCCTTCGCCGAAACCCAATTCAACGACAATGCCATTAAGATGGCTTACGACAACATCCCGTCCGCCGTGTTCAGCCAGCCCCCGATTGGCACCGTGGGTTTGACCGAGGAAGAGGCGCGCGCACGTGGGCCCATCGATGTCTATGTCTCGCGCTTTAAGCCCATGAAACATACGTTATCGGGCCGGGACGAAACCATCCTGATGAAGCTGGTGGTGGACGGGCAAACCGATAGGGTTTTGGGCTGCCATATGGTCGGCGTCGATGCGCCCGAGATTGTCCAGGGGCTTGGCGTGGCGCTGAAATGCGGGGCGACCAAGGCGCAATTTGACGCCACGGTCGGCATTCATCCCACCGCGGCCGAGGAATTCGTCACCATGCGGGATAAACGCTAGCGTCACGCAATTTTCTTGTTTTTTTGGCGCTAGGTCTGGAAAATTCCCATATTCCGGCGTATAGGCTTCGCCTTCCTGCTTTAATTTGAATGTCGAGGATGGAAATGGCTAACACGTGGACGCCCGCCAGCTGGCGTCAAAAGCCGATCAAGCAGGCTCCGGAATATTCCGAGCCGAAGGCACTGGAAGAGATTGAACAGCGGCTTGGCCATTATCCTCCGTTGGTGTTTGCCGGCGAAGCGCGCCGTCTCAAGGCCCAGCTGTCCGATGTCGCGCAGGGACGCGGCTTTTTGGTGCAGGGCGGGGATTGCGCCGAAAGTTTCGCCGAATTTCATCCCGACAATATCCGCGACACCTTCCGCGTGCTGCTGCAGATGGCGGTGGTGTTGACCTATGGCGCGGCTTGCCCCGTGATCAAGGTGGGACGCATGGCCGGTCAGTTCGTCAAGCCGCGTTCTTCCGATACCGAGACAATCGACGGCGTAACCCTGCCCGCGTATCGCGGCGACATGATCAATGCGATGGAATTCTCGCCCGAAGCGCGCAACGCCGATCCCGAACGTCTGGTGCAGGGTTATTCCCAGGCCGCCGCAACCTTGAACCTTCTGCGCGCATTCGCCCAGGGCGGTTACGCCGATCTGCACAAGGTTCACAAATGGAATTTAGGCTTTGTCGCCGACAGTCCGGCGGGCGCGCGCTATCAGGACATGGCCGACCGTCTGGACGAAACGCTTGCCTTCATGGCGGCTTGCGGCCTGACCAGCGAGACAACGCCACAAATCAGCGGTACCGATTTCTTCACCTCGCACGAAGCGTTGATGCTGAATTACGAACAGTCGATGACCCGTATCGATTCAATTTCAGGCGACTGGTACGACACCTCGGCTCATATGCTATGGATCGGGGACCGCACCCGCGATCTGGATGGTGCGCATGTCGAATTTCTGAGCGGTATCGGCAATCCCGTCGGGGTCAAGATCGGCCCGACTTCCGATCCCGATGACCTGATCCGGCTTTGCGATGCGCTCAATCCGGCGGACGAGCCGGGAAAACTGACGGTGATCGTGCGTCTCGGCGCCGACGAGACCGAGCGCCTGTTGCCGCCCTTCATTCGCGCCGTCAAAAACGAAGACCGCGCGGTCGTCTGGGCCTGCGATCCCATGCACGCCAATACGGTGAAAAGCTCGAACGGTTTCAAAACCCGGCATTTCGACAGTATTCTCGCCGAAGTTCAGGCGTTTTTCGCGGTTCACAAGGCCGAGGGAAGCTACGCCGGGGGTGTTCATTTCGAAATGACCGGTCAGGATGTCACCGAATGCGTGGGCGGGGCCGAAGCCATTACCGAGGCGCATCTGGGCGCGCGTTACCACACCCATTGCGATCCCCGCCTGAATGCGAAACAGGCGTTGGAGCTGGCATTCCTGCTGGCCGAAATGCTCAAGGATGAACGTGCGCGCCAACGAGATCGCGCGACAACGGGGTCGTAAACCCCGGAAAAACGAGGGTGCCATGAAAGACAAGCCTCAGCCCGTGGCGGCCTGGCCCAATGCCAGCGAGATTACCCGTTGGACGGACCGCTACTTCCTGAAAACCAAAGAGGCGATTGGCCGTTTCGGCGACATGACCGTGACCTACGCCGTCTTCATGCGTCGTCCGGTTATCTTCACGCCGCGTCTGATGGTCGACTGGCTTGAAATGGCTGCCCGCGAACGCGGAACCGAATTCAAGATCGACCTGAATTATGCTGAAGGCGATTGGGTCGGGGCCGGTGAGCCGCTGATTTATATCACCGGGTCTTTCTATCATCTGGTCGATCTCGAAACCCTCTATCTGCAAAAATTAGGGGCTTGTTGCGTCGCGGCTTACAACGCCTACACCATGTGTTGCGATCTGCCGAAGACGGGCTTCATCGCCATGGACGCCCGCCATTGCGCGGGCACCCAGATGGAAGAACTCATGGCTTACGCGGCAGCCGTTGGGTCCGAGGCGGCCCAACGCGAGAAGGGCGCGGTGGGATTTATCGGTTCGGCCAACGATGCGACCGCAGGCTACTTTGGCCTGCCGCAGGGATTGGGCACCATGCCCCACGCGCTGATCGGCTATGCCGGATCAACCCTGCGCGCCGCCGAAATGTTCGTCGAGATGTTCCCCGACGAAAACCTGGTTGTGCTTTCCGATTTCTTTGGGCGTGAAATTACGGACGCGCTGGAGGTTTGCCGGCGTTTTCCGGACAAGGCCGCGGCGGGTGAAATCTCGATCCGGCTGGATACCCACGGCGGACGGTTTGTCGAAGGGTTGGGGCCGCAGCGTTCCTACGCGGCGCTTGAGCGCCATGCCCCCATGGCCTTCCGGCTGTACCGGAACGAAACGGAACTGCGCTATCTCACCGGCACCGGTGTTTCGGCGGCGGCTGTTTATCATTTACGCGACCAGCTAGATCAGGCCGGATACCCCGCCGTGAAGATCGTTTGTTCGTCGGGTTTCGGGGTCGAGAAATGCCGGGTCATGGCCTACGCCGACGCCCCCATCGACGTGATCGGGACGGGATCGCATCTTCCCGACAAGTGGTCCGAAACCTATGCCACGGCGGATATCGTCAGCTATGGCGACGTCCCCATGGTCAAGGTTGGCCGCGAGTTCCTTCTGAAAAAGTGGAACGGCAAAAAGAAGTAACGGGCCGGCGCGCCGAACCCGGGCGATGTTACGCGCCCATGCCCTTCATGATGGCCGCGACCGAGGCGCAGGTTTCGGGGCCGAAGCGCTTGGTAATCGCTTCGCGCGCCTTGGGGCTGCCCACCGCCGTCATCAAATCGGCAAACAACCTGTCGATCATGCGTTCGTAAGCGGGCCTGGATAATGTCCAGTTTGCGTCCGGGTCCGTATCGGATTCGGGCGGCGACAGGTGATTGTTAATCATGTCCAGGAACCATGCCGCGCGTTTGTCGGGATTGGCAAAATGCACGGCCATCGCAATCAACACGCTGAGGCGAAGATTCTTGGCCTCGGCGAAATAGGCTTGCCAATCGATGTTGTCGCGGGCCTTGTTCACGCGGTCGAAAATAGCCTTTGCCTCGGCCCTAAAGGCTGCGACCTCGTCCGGACCCAGCATTATGTTCAGGGCCATGAAAAAGCCCGGCATAATGCGCCGAGAAATTCCGCCTTTGGCCGTACTTGGACCCTTGCCTCCCGAAAGGAGCTTTTCAAACGGGCCGACAATCAGGCGATCAAACGGGTTCTCGCGTCGTTCTTCACCAGCGCTTTTGGCATATGTACGGGCGAAATCTTCGAAGGTTTTTTCAAACAAAACCTCAAGGGCCGCCGTTTTTTCTTCGAATTCCTCATCAAGCGCCTCGAGGTCGTTCAGCGACAGGCTTCCTCCCTTGCGCTGGGCTTCGGCCTTCATGCGATCAACGAATGAACCGACGACGGTCTGCGCGATCACCCGGCCCTTGTCGCGCGCCGTAGCCGCTTGTGCGGGCGCGGGCGCGGGAGCGGGCGTAGGCGTGGGCTTTGCTTTGGGAACTGGTTTTGCTTGTGGCGCGGGTGCTGGTTTGGGTGCTGGTGCCGGCCTTTTCGCGGGGGCCGATGCGGGCTTGGGGGCGGGCGCAATCCCTGCCTTGGAGGCAGGGGCGGGGATGTGTTTTTTGGCGCTCGGCGGAGCCTCGTCGGTTTCTTTGTAGGCAACTTTGCCCACGGCTGATTTGCCGGGTTCATAAAACTCGGCGTCATTCCGCACTGTTCGATCCGACTGGCCGGTCCAGACGACCTCTTCAACCTTTTTGGGTTCTTTACCCATGGATAGAACTGCCTCTCCCACCGCCCTTCCGCGCACAAAAAGAAACATATGCTGAAAGCGCGAAGTCCCGATAATTTCGCTTTTTTACCTTAATTTTACGGGTATTGCTGTGAAATTCGTCACACAGTGCGAGTTTTTCTCATTTTTCGGCGGACCTTCGGAACTTCGGCTGTTTCAAGGTGACGTTGACAGGGTGAAAGGGGCCGCATACGTTGCCTCACCGATTCTATCCGTACAGGTTTACACACATGACCGAAGGCATTGGCATCGCGCTGGCGCAACTTAATCCGACCGTTGGTGACATCGGCGGCAATATCGAGACGATGCGCGCGGCGCGCGCACGTGCGGCTGATCTTGGCGCCGATCTGATGGTGACCGGGGAATTGGCGGTGGCTGGTTATCCTCTGGAAGATCTTGTTCTCAAGCAGTCGTTTCAGCGGGGAATCGAGGATGCGGTAACGGCCTTCGCCGCCGAAACCGGTGACGGCGGCCCGGCCGTGCTACTGGGAGCTCCCTGGCGTGTGGATGGCGAGTTGTTCAACGCGGCTCTTTTGCTGGATGGCGGCGAAATCAGCGCGATCACGCTAAAGCACGAACTACCCAATTACGGCGTTTTCGATGAAAAACGCGTATTCGCCGCCGCGGAATTGCCGCAACCTATGGAATTTAGGGGTGTGCGGCTTGGCGTGATGATCTGCGAGGATATGTGGGTTCCCCATGTGGCCGGGAAACTGGCGGAAGACGGCGCGGAACTTCTTGTTGTTCTCAACGGTTCACCCTTTGAATTCGACAAGCCCGACGTTCGCGGCGCGCTGGCGGGCGACCGGGTGGGTGAGACGGGATTGCCGCTCATTTACGTCAATCTGGTCGGCGGTCAGGACGAGTTGGTGTTTGACGGCCATTCATTCGTCCTCAACGCTGTCGGGGGTGTTGCCCATCAATTGGAGCCATGGACCGAGGACGTGCGCCTGACCGAATGGCATGCCGGAGACAATGGCTGGATGTGCAAGGAAACGGTCCCCGCCCCCATTCTTTCGGAACTGGGTTCCATCTACCGGGCGTTGGTAACGGGGCTTCGCGACTATGTGGGAAAGAACGGGTTTCCCGGCGTCGTTCTGGGCCTGTCCGGCGGGATCGACAGTGCGCTCAGCGCGGCGATCGCGGCGGATGCGCTGGGCCCGGATCGCGTTTTGCTGATCGCCATGCCCTCGCCATACACCTCGCGTGAAAGCATTGAGGATGCCGAACAAATCTCGGCTCTTCTGGGTTCCCGGCTTGAAAGCATTTCAATAGAGCCGGCGATGGAAGCGTACAATTCCATGCTGGGAGACTTGTTTGCGGGGCGCGAGGCGGACGCCACCGAGGAAAACATCCAGGCCCGCGCCCGTGCGGTTACTCTCATGGCGGTTTCCAACAAGTTCGGCCATATGCTTTTGACGACGGGCAATAAGTCGGAAATGTCGGTTGGCTACGCCACCATCTATGGCGATATGTGCGGCGGCTATTCGGTGCTCAAGGACGTCTATAAAACCACCGTGTTTGCCCTGTCTCGCTGGCGCAACGCCGAGCGTCCGGCCGGGGTTCTGGGCCCCGACGGTGCCGTCATGCCCGAGCGCGTCATCACCAAACCGCCTTCGGCTGAATTGAAGCCCGACCAGACGGACCAGGATACGCTTCCGCCCTATGACGACCTCGATGCCATATTGGGGGCATTGGTCGAGGGCGAACGTTCTGTCGCCGAAGTGGTCGCGGCGGGTTATGATGAGGCGACGGTGCGGCGCATATGGCGCATGTTGGACTTGGCCGAATACAAGCGGCGCCAGGCCCCTCCGGGTGTTAAGATATCGCATCGGGCATTCGGCCGTGACCGGCGTTACCCGATTACGAACCGGTTTACCTCCTAAGCGGTAGGCAATGACAGGGTTTGGCCAAGGACAGGTTTCGGTATGAATACCGTTGTGCGTTTCGCTCCCGACGCGTCGGGACCATTGCATGTCGGCAATGCCCGCATGGCTTTGATCAATTGGCTGTTTGCCAGCAAGGCCGGAGGCAAGTTCCTGCTGCGATTCGATGATCGGGACCCGGCGACATCGCCTCCTGAATTGATCATCGCCATTGAGCGCGATCTTATGTGGCTGGGCCTTGAGTGGGATGAGTTCGCCCGTCAATCCGATCGCATGGACCGTTACCGCGAGGCCTTTGATCGCCTGCGCGCTGCGGGTCGCATCTATGGTTGCTATGAAACGGCTGCGGAGTTACGCAAATTCAGCGAGACCCGGCGCGCGGCTGGTCTGCGACCGATCTATGACCGGGCCGGATTGATGCTTTCCGACGGACAGCGCCGACAATTCGAGGCCGAGGGCCGCAAACCGCACTGGCGATTTTTGCTTGATGATGGCGAGGTGTCCTGGAACGACCTTGTCCTCGGGCCGCAAACCCTTGATGTGACGAATTTGAGCGATCCGGTCGTGATGCGAGCGGACGGTGTGTTCGCGGATATTCTTCCGTCGGCGGTGGATGATATCGACCATGGCGTCACTCATGTCATCCGTGGCGTCGATCACGTAACCACACCAGCGACCCAGATCCAAATTTTCAAGGCGTTGGGGGCCGTGGCTCCGGCCCTCGGGCATCTTCCGCTGATCATGGACAACGCAGGCCATGTCATCTCCAAGGAAATGGGGCCGACCGCCATCGAAAACCTTCGCGGCGAGGGGATTGAGGCCATGGCTTTGAACTCGGTGCTGGCCAATTTGGGGACGGGGCGTTCGGCGGCGCCATGCCTGTCACTTTCTGAAATAGCGGAACCCTTCGATATTCGGGACTATACGGCCGGTGACCCCAAACTCGATACGGCCAAACTGGCGCGCGTGAACGCGAAAGTACTTGGCCTGATGCCGTTTGAAATGGTCGAAAAAAGGCTGTCCCGGTTGGACCTTGAACATGCGAACCGCCACTTCTGGGAAACCGTTCGGACCAACCTTTCCGGCTTTTCCGAGGTCGATGAGTGGTATCGGGTCTGTTTTGGCGATGTTCCCTGCGTGATCGAGGATCTCGACCTGATATTGACGGCCCGCGAGCTGTTGCCGCCCGACCCCTGGGACGGAACAACCTGGGCCGCGTGGATCAAATCCGTCGCCGCTAAATCGGGGCAATCGGCAGACGCCTTGACCCGTGCCCTGCGTCTGGCCGTTACCGGCGTGGACAAGGGGCCGGATATGCAATTGCTTTTGCCCATGATCGGACGTGCGCGCGCGTTGGATCGCATGGGCGGTTGAGTTAAACGAGGAAACTGTGACCCTTCATCTCTACAACACGCTAAGCCGATCCAAGGATCAATTCACGCCGCTGAAGCCCGGTTCGGTCGGGCTCTATGTCTGCGGGCCGACGGTTTACGACTTCGCCCATATCGGCAACGCGCGACCGGTGGTCGTCTTCGACGTGCTTTTCCGCCTTCTCAATCGGCTCTATTCCGATGTCACCTATGTTCGCAACATTACCGACGTTGACGACAAGATCATCGCCGCCGCGAAAAAGGCAAACGAACCCATTGAAAGCATCACCACACGCACGACGGCGGCCTTCCATGAGGACATGGCCGAATTGGGTGCGCTGGAGCCCGATATTGAGCCGCGCGCGACCGACCATATCGCGCAGATGGTCACCATGATCGAAACCCTTATCGAAGGCGGGAGCGCCTACGAGAACGACGGCCACGTCTTGTTTGATGTGCCGTCCATGGCCGATTACGGACGTCTTGCACGGCTGAAGCGGCGCGAACTGATCGAAGGCGCGCGGGTCGAGATCGCGGATTACAAAAAGGACGCCGCCGACTTTGTTCTTTGGAAGCCGTCCACCGAGGATCAGCCGGGATGGCCATCGCCGTGGGGCCGGGGGCGTCCGGGCTGGCATATTGAATGCTCGGCCATGAGCAAGAAGTATCTGGGCGAAACTTTTGATATTCACGGCGGCGGTCAGGACCTGATATTCCCGCACCATGAAAACGAGATCGCGCAAAGCCGCTGCGCCCACGACACCGACATCATGGCCAAGGTGTTTATGCACAACGGCTATCTGATGGTCGAGGGCGAGAAGATGTCGAAATCTCTCGGCAATTTTTTTACCGTGCGCGAACTTCTTGACGATCATCCCGGCGAAGCCCTGCGCCTGACCATGCTGCAAACCCATTACCGCCAGCCCCTGAACTGGATGGCGGATGGCGTTCGTCAGGCCAAGGAAACGCTTGACCGTTGTTATACCGCCCTGCGCAATGCGGCAGATGTGGAAGCGTCACTCGCCGATGCGCCCGACGTCTTCATTGCCGCCTTGTGCGATGACCTCAATACGCCGTTGGCCATTTCCCATGTGCACGAAGTGGTTGGCGCGCTGAACAAGGCTGTCGATGCCGGTGAACGGGCCGAGCTAAAGGGTCGCCTCATGGCCTGTGGTAACCTTCTCGGTTTGCTCAGACAGGCCCCGGAGGATTGGTTCAAATGGCAGCCGGCGGCAGCAGAGACGGTTGATGAAAGCGCAATCGAGGCCCTGATCGTCGAGCGCGCCGAAGCCCGCAAGGCCAAGGACTTTGCCCGTTCCGACGAAATTCGCGATGAACTGGCTGCTCAAGGCGTTGTCCTTGAGGACGGCGCGCAAGGAACCACCTGGCGGCGGGCTTAACTAAAGTCCGAACAGCCGCTTCGGGTTATCGTGTGCGATATGCTGGGCCAGATCGGGCGGCAGTTGATCCAGTAGCCTGCGGATGCCGTGCGTGTTCTTTTGGGCTCTTTTGGCGTCGCGGTCGTATTTTTCATCGCTGCCCAAAATGAAGCGATCAGGGAATTGGGTGAACAACTCCAGCCATTCGGACACCAGCATGCCCGATCGATCCAGCAGCCTGATTTTCGGCCGCCCCTTCTTTTCTATCTTGATGCTCATGAAAAGGTTTGGATGGGCCTCCAACAGCTTGCGGCAAAGTTCGACCGTGCGCTGACCCGTATTGCCCCAACCCGCATGCGCCCAGATGATCGTCGTATTGCGATTGTGCGCCATCAAGCGTTCGAAGGCGGCGATGTTGGCACTCAGAATATCCGGGTTTGGCCGCCCGGCGATTTCGGCGGGCAACGGCATGTCCTGGAGAACGGCTTCCATATGAAAATCTATGGGAACCCCGGCCTTGCCCGCGATGTCAGACAGCAGCAAGAACAGGGGATGGTCGGGCGGCGTGCCCATATACGGGTGATTTTTTCGCAACGAGAGATGCAGGGCGGTGATTTCACCAAAGCCCTTGGCTCCGTCGTCCAATATGTCTTGCGCCGTTTCGGTGAATTTCTTGCGCAGCGAATCCGGCATTTTTCCACTCTGCGCCGCCTGATGAACCATTTTATTCAGGCTAGCCCCGCCGCCGAAATAGACGAACTTGTCGGGGTGTTTTTGGGCTGCTCGCACGAAGTCTTTTTCCGATATCCTTATATTTTGGCCCGGCGCTACGGGCGGCGGCATGGTAATGGTGCGCTCAATCCCCATGCTCTCCATGGAAGTCAGGGTGCCGCTGGCCGATTTTGCCGATGCGTGGGCATGGGCGTCGATGAAGGAAATTCGGTGGTTTCGCCCTCCTGAATTTGAGGCCGAATCTGTGGCGGTATTTTGTGTGCAGTCTTTATATGCGCGCCCGGCGGCACGGCGCAGCTTTTTGTTTTTTGGTCGTTCACCCGAGGAAAGCGCTTTTAGCTGCCGCTTGTCCAATTCGCTGGACAGACATGCCAACAAGGTTTTGTCGGGTTTGGCAAAAACCTGCCACGACATCCCCTGCGCCGTTGCGTTGTCCGCCGCGAACGCTCCCAGTGCGAAAACCACAATGGCGAGGCCAATCGATTGCTTCATTCCGCACCTCCTTATTCGGGCAGATCGACGAACTCGCGGCCCCCGTCCTGCTTGAGCAGGCGTTTTCTTGCATTGGGATAGTCGACCACATCCGAATCGCGCCTTTCGCCTGCCATCAGATAAACCAAATCCTCCGGCCCGTCGTTGCGCATGACGTGGGCCGGGCCGCCCGCGGCGAAACCCAGAAAATCACCAGGGCCTACAGCCGATTGAATTCCGTCGATGGTTGCCTTTCCGCGCCCCGAAAGGATGTAGACGAACTCTTCCTCCATGTGGTGCACATGGTACTCGGTGGTTTGAAATCCCGGTTCCACGCGCACCAGATGGACGCCCAGGTGTTGCAGACCTGCCAGGTTGCCTAGCGTACGCGTATGGCGAACGGCACCCGCGTTCAGGGGGTGGCGGACGGCCGTTTGCTCGGTGGCGTTGATTTCGTCTGCAGTGTGATGCGACTTGGTGGTCATCGACTTCCCTCCGATCAGGCGCTTTCCGCGCACCGAGGATTTTTCCGGATTATAACATTTGTCAGCGAAAACACCGCACACGTCTTGCCTGTGGCCGAAAATTGCGGCACGATTTGCCGGGGAAGGAAATGTAATGGCGTTCAACGGCACCTTTAGCATTCTAAGCATCGAAGAGCGGCAGGCGCTCCTTGATTCGGGCACGACGCGCCGATTCAAGGACGGGCAGCTCATCATTCAACAAGGTATCGTGCTGCAGGGTATTTTCGTGGTTACCAAAGGCGAAGTGCGGGTCGAGCATGGCGTGCGGGTCATAAAAAAGGTCAAGGTCAAGGGCAAGGACGGCAAGACCAAGGCCAAGCGAATTCCCGGCCGGCTTTCGGTTGAGGTGACGCGCCTTGGACGCGGCGCGATCTTTGGCGAGATGTCTTTTGTCGACGACGCGCCGACCAGTGCCTCGGTAGCCGCTGTCGGCAACGTCGAGACGGTGTTTATTGACGCCGCACAGATGAACGAGAAACTTAACGAAAAGTCTGGTTTCGGCAAACGCTTTTACCATTCGTTGGCCATCGAGCTTTCAAAACGTCTGCGCGAAGCCAACAAGCGCTCGCGCGGCGGTCAGCCCCGCAAAAAGGAAAAAGGCGCGCCGAAGCGCTAATCTCAGGGCGTCCAGCGGTAGCGCTCAATCGTTTCTTCGTTCAGTTCGATCCCCAAACCCGGCCCGTCCGGAATGCGCAGCATGCCGTCCGCCAGTTTGAAAGGTTCGTTCGCGAGACCGGATTTCAACGGATTATCCATCACATTGAATTCCTGCCAGGGTGCGTCCTTTTGCGTGGCCAGGAAATGCAGCGTCGCGGCAACAAGGATGTCCGTTGACCAGCAATGCGGAATGACCCGTACGTTGCGGGTTTCAGCCAGGGCCGCGATGCGGCGGGTTTCTGTGATACCGCCGCATCTGGCAATGTCGGGCTGGATAATGCGAAGGCCGCCCCGTTCCATCAGGTCGCGAAAGCCGAACCGGCTGGTTTCCTTTTCTCCGGTGGCAATGGGCGTGGGCGAAACCGCGACAAGGTTGGAAAAACCGTCCAGATCATCCGGTGACAGGGGTTCTTCCAGGAAATAGACGTCGTTCTCGGCCAGAGCACCCGCCAGCCATACGGCCTGCTCGAAGGGGACCGGCGTTCCCATGTCCAGCATCAGGGCGATATTGGGGCCAAGGTGGGCGCGAATTTCGCCCACCCATTTGGCATCCGATTTCACATCGCCGCCAAGTCCGCCCCAACCGAATTTCATTCCCGTGAAACCGGCTTCGGCATGGCGCTTGGCCTGTTCGATCATGCCTTCAGGCGTGGCTGGCGTCAGGTCGCTGGCATAGGCCGGAACCGCGTTGCGAACCTTGCCGCCCAGCAATTGGTGGATGGGCTGACCCGTTGCTTTTCCCAGCAGATCCCATAGTGCGATGTCGATACCGCTGATCGCCTGCATCACCGCGCCGCGGCGGCCGTAGGATACCGTGTGGTCGTACATGGCGTTCCACAGCTCGTTGATGCGCAACGGATTTTTGCCGAGCAGAAGGGGTTTCAAGCCCTGGGTCGTAAGATGCGATATGGGCGCGTCGATGATCGCTTTGAGCACCGTGGGTGAGGTATGGGCCTCGCCGATTCCGACCAATCCGTCGTCGGTATGGATGCGGATTATCAGGACGTCTTGCAGATTATCCCCGTTGGGAAGTACCGGTTCGGGCAATCGCAGGATGATGGTTTCGATATCGGTGATTTTCATGACGGTACTTTCTCCCCTATTTACCGCTTTGCCCGAGTATAACGTGACCTGGGACACTGGCGAGGCGCATTTTTTCCGCCATATTAAGTACCGATCTTCGGTATAGTGGGTGACGGGAGGAATTCTTTTGACAGATTTATGGGACCGGATTTCCGATTGGTTCGCAGGCGCGCGTGATCGTGCGCGCCAGTGGCTGCGTGGCGTCTTCGCGGGTGGCCGGTGGGCGCTGGTGGTGGGCGGCCTTGTGGCCGTGATGGCGCTGTATTATCCGGTCGGCATGATGCTGGCCAACACCATCAACGACGACGTGGCCTTCGAGGCGCCCGCCGAGTTTCAGGTCGCCAAGGGAAGCCGCGCCGTAGCCGCCGCCGCCGCCCTTATCGATCGCGAGGTGACGCAAACCAAATGGGTCGCCAACAAGCCCTTCATTTTCCCGTCATCCATGCTCGACAACATGCCCAATTTCCAGATGGGGCTGGTCTATGCCGTTTCGCGCTTCGCCATTGAGATGACGGATGTGTTGGGCCGCACGCGCGGTTCCAGTCAGGCCGACGCCGATCTCGACAAGGCCTCGGGGTTGCTGAAATACGACGGCACCATCTGGGTGTGGGAGCCCTCCACCTCGCTGATGCCTACGGCCAGCGCCGAACGCCAGTACATAGCAGGCCAGAAGGCCCTCGTGCGTTATAACGAGCGGTTGGGCGAAGGCAACGCGGTTTATGACAAGCGCGCCGATAATCTGATCGTCTTTCTGGCCCGCGTCGGTTCCGATCTGGGCAGCGCGTCCGCCGCACTCGACCAACGCGCCATGGGATCGGACGCCGGTTGGTTCGACACCCAGGCCGATGACATCTTCTACGCTGCCAAGGGCCGCCTGTACGGCTATTTCATCCTGCTGCGTGAAATCGGCATCGATTTCGCCGAAGTCATCGCCGAAAAGAAAGTGGACAAGGCCTGGGCGCAAATGTTGGGCAGCCTGAAAACCGCCGCCGTCATGGACCCGCTGGTCGTCTCCAACGGCGCCAACGATGGGCTAGCCGTCCCCAGCCATCTGGCCGTGCAGGGATTCTACCTGCTGCGCGCCCGAACCCAGCTAAAGGAAGTCGAAAACATCCTGCTGAAGTAGGTCCGCGAAACCTCTTCCCCGGCCGGTCGGAAAAATGACGATTTTCCGTCCACCTCGATTCGCGACAACCCCTTGAACCAAAAGGGAAAACCGCGAATCCCACAAACAAAACCTCGTCATTCCTCGTCAAAAATCGTCATTTCGACGATTCCGCGTTTGTTTTCAGCCGCTTAACCGCAGTCAATCAGCTTAGTTTCACAATTAAAACAGCAAGATATGATATATATCCTAATTAGAGTAAAAAGTCAACCCCTCTTCCGCTAAAGCACCGCATAGCCAACGCCGGGCTCCGCCCGCCCCGCGCCTCCGGCGGCATAGGGACGTGTGCCCCTATGGACCCTGGGAAAATTATAAGCTGTCCCGGTTCTTCGTCGATAAGCTGTCCCGGTTTTTCGTCGTCCCGGTTTTTCTCCCGGTTTTTCCGTTTTTCTTTTGGTCATCCCGCTTTCCTGACAAATGTCCGAATTGCGGGCACGGCCTAGGAAGTTGAAAACTGGGACGGCTAAAATTACGGACAATTCCGGGGACACCCCGGAATTCATCCCGGAATTACGAAGTCGGCACGGGGTAGACTGTGATGACGATCTCTCCGGCGTGCGAGTAGACGAAGCTGTTCGTGGTGTCGTCGCCGGAATAAATGTGGAAGAAGGCGCCGCCAGCCGCCACCATGGTTGCAGTCATGTTTTCGACGGTGCGAGAGAACCGTTTGCCCACGGCGTCGGGGTTCGAAACGATCAGAAGGTAGCGCTCACCGGCGCGAGGACGGAAAATACCCGTCAAGGAGCCGCTACGGAACATGAGGGTCTGCGGGTCGATCTCCCGGACCGTTTCGCCCCGGGCGTTCAATAGCATGAAGTGGGGGGCAAACACGGTGTAGCCGTGGGCGAGGCTGGCGACGGAAACCGTGTAGGGGATATCGCCGCCGGGCAGCCGGAGCAGACGGAAAAGCCGCCGTCGACCTTGGGTATCCGTCAGACAGGAAGAACTGGCGGAAATCTCCAGCGATTGCGTCGATTTTTTCTTGCCATCGAAGGTCATCGGAACCGACGAATCCAGAACAGGCGTCGCGATGCATTCGGCCGCTGACACCGTCAGAACAGGCGGCACGTCTTTTTTCGTTTGGCACCCGCCGAGCAGCGCACATGCCACGCAGACCAGCAAGAGGTGGCGGCGTTTCATCGGAGGTATTCCTCAGCGCAGAAGGGTACCCACCGCGGCGGCTACTTTGCCAAGGGCGACTTGCAAGCCTTCAGCGGCGCGGGCGGGAGAGGATTCGAGCGTTTCCATATTGGAGAAGGCGAAGGTGGGATCAGGCGATAGTGTGACCGTTGTACCGTTCTGGCCAACGCGGCCAAGCGGGTTGTAGTTTACCGCGTCCTGCATGAGAACCGTTGAATCACTGGCCCGAACCAGTTGGCAGCGCATGGTTATCCAAGGCCGGAAAGGAGATGAATCGGCCATCCCAGCGGCCATGTAGCCGTAGTTGACGAAGATCACGTCGAGATAGGCGTCAACCTTTGTCTCATCGATCGGTGGATACTGCTCAAGGAAGCGATCCTTCTTGACCCGATCCACGTGAATGGGCGTCACCGCGTAGCCCTGCGCCTTTGCGGCTTCTGCCAAGGAGTCGGTGAAAACCGGATCGGCCACGAATTGTTGGCTGTCGAGGGCGGCATTCAGACGTTTCTCCTGATTGGCCTGAATGCCGGCGTCGATAAGCGCCCCTATCAATCCGAAACTTTGGCCAGGACTTGCGGCAACGAAGGCCGTCGGCCGTTCAGGAAAGGCGGGGGCCAGGATTCCGATCGTCTTAATGTCGCCGGCACTCGCCCGATCGAACGGTATTGCCGGCGGTGTGGCGCAACCGGAGACCACCATTAATACCAACCAGAGCGTTGCCACACGCAAAATTACCGACATTCGTTTCTCTCCTTTTGACTGCTTAAGATTGTGCAGATTGTTTAACGACTTAAGATTGCGCAAACTATCAGCGAAGCATCAAGCCGACAACACCTTACCGTGGTGATTTTTTGGGTTCCGGTGAGGTTCCGGTGACAGTGCACATAATTCCCACAGTTCCGGTGACAAGTTCCGGTGACGTTCCGGTGACAGTGCAAATAATTCCCAGGGTCCATAGTATTACGGTGACAGTTTACTTGTATTACGGTGTATTACGGTGACAGTTTACTTTTTAAGGGACAGAGACGACCGTAAAAAGTAAACTGTCACCGAAATCCCTTAACTATTCTGATCAACGGACATAGTGAGAGGTGTTGATGACCCGTCTATTCATCTTGGTAGCCTGTGTTGGCGCACTAGCAGCTTGTCAGTCCGTTAAAACAGATCCAGAATTTCAGGCATTCTTGGATCACCAAGGTGGAAAAATCACCAGCCTCAATTCTGATATTTTGAATATCAAAGTGAGCCCAAAACAATTGGGTGTCATTCCGGCATGTTCCACTGATCACGTTGACTTTAGTTTTACCCAGATCCCCGTGATCAAAAAGGTAGAGGGATTTACATCCCGTATGTCTGGTTATGAACCCGCTAAAGGGTCAAAAGAAGTGGAACGCTTTGTAACAGGCGTTTCCTATGCAGCAACGGTTGCGCATATAACGAAGAATAATGAAGCCAAGGGTAGGATCATCGAAACATTAGCGAAGTGGGCCGATGACGGACAATCCAATCTCTTGAAGCGTTGATCAATGAAGATGGGTCAATACAGGATCGAACAACGCGCGGGGATCGTGCACTTTGGTATCATAATAGTGCGTTAGCAGAAATCATGGTGTCGATGGAGTATGCACGAGCCGTAAATCTCACAATTCCGTACACCCTTGAAACCAAGTTACATAAAGCTGTGACTTTATTTTTGGATGGCCTAGACGACCACTCGATATTCGCCAACTGGGCCAAAGAACGCCACAATTCAAAGTATGATGGGATGACACAGGATTGGCGCGATGATTGGATTGAAAGTGGAAATATGTATACCGGTTGGCTTTTTATGTATCCCTATTACTACCCCAACCATGAAAACACCAAGCGCTTGAGACTACGTGTACCCATGCATTCAACGTCCGCAAATCGAGACATAGATTATGGGTTTGGTCTCGGCTGCTTGTATAATGCTACAGCAGTGGCGCGTGGATAACAGACATCTTCGTATTACGGTGACGACGTATTACGGACTATTACGGTGACGGTTTCCTCTTTCACGAGAAATCGACGTTAAATTCAATACGTTACGGTGACGGTACACTAATTTTCCCGCCTCCAATCAACGGGATCGAAGGGACGCGTCCCTTCGCGGGCCTGGGCGGAGCCCGGTCCTTTTCATTCGTTTGGCGTTCAGGCGCCACGCAGGCTGCGCGCCTCAATGGCGCTAGTCGTCGCGCTGGCGCGCTCCTCCGGGCTTGTTGTCCGGGGCCTCGCCGGTTGCCGGTTTTTGGATTACGTCGGCAGTTTACAAATTAAAGCGTGAGGCCCGGTCCTTCCATCATAATTGCGTTCAAGCCCCACGCTGGCTGGGTTTTCGCTTGGGGGCTGGTCGGGGCGCTTTCGTGCTCTTTCGGGAGTTTTCCTACAACCCAAACGCCCGGGCAATCTCCGCCGTATGCTGCCCAACCTCGGGGGCTGGCGTTTCGCTCGTAAGTCCTTCGCCGTTGATGCGCATTGCCGGGCGGGTGGTTCGGAGGAGGGGGCCGGTGGGGCCTGTCAATTGCTGGACCATGTTCAGGCGTTTCATGCCTTCGGATGCGAAGAGTTCGGGCCAGTTCATGACTTCGGCGCACCAGATGTCGGCGGGTTGCAGGATGCCTAGCCAGTGGGCCGTGGATTGCCCCGCCAGTTTTTGAGCGAGCAGGGCGTAGATGGTGTCGCGCTCGGAAAAGCCGCCGTCTTCGGCTTCAAAGCCGTTCAGTTCGGGCATGGTCAGCAGGTCGGCCAGTTTGGCCAGCGGGGTCATGGCGATGGCGAGGTAGCTGTCGCTGGTTTCGTAGATGCCGTAGGGGGCGGTGAGGAAGGCGTGGGCGCCGGTTTTTTGCGGGCGTACCGGCGGGATTTCGTTTTCGTTCAGGTAGGCGGTTAAGAGTTCGAACTGGAAGTCGATGAGGCCTTCCAGCAGGCTGGTGTCGACGCGCGCGCCAACGCCTGTGCGGGCGCGGCCCACCAGGGACGCCAGAATGCCTTCCAGCAGATTGTGCCCGGCCAGTATGTCGGCCAGGGCCACGCCGACGGGCATGGGCGGGTCGTCGCGAAAACCGTTCAGCCATGTGATGCCCGAGCGCGCCTGCGCCAGCAAATCCTGTCCCGGCAATTTGACCCACGGGCCGCCCTCGCCGAAGCCGCTGATGGAGGCGTAGACGAGGCCCTTGTTGATTTCCTTTACGGCATCGTAACCAAAGCCCAGCCGGTCCATGACGCCGGGGCGGAAGTTCTGGATCAGAACGTCGGCCTTGCCGATCAACTTGAACAAGCATTCGCGGTCGGCTTCATCCTTGAGGTTGGCGGCGAAGCTTTGCTTGTTGCGGTTGATGGCCTGAAACAGCAGGTTGACGCCGGTGCTCGATGGCTGGTTCAGATAGAGCGTGCGACCGATGTCGCCGGTTCCGGGGCGTTCGATCTTGATGACCTGCGCGCCCAGATCGGCAAGGCGCAGGCCGCACCACGGCCCGGCCAGAAATTGCGCGAATTCCAAAACCACGAGGCCTTCGAGGGGCCGGTTGTTCTTAGTCATATTCGAAGCTGTCCCGGTAGATGGTGTCGAGTTGGTTCAAGGTGGCCGAGGCGTCGGCCTCGCCGCGAAGGTGTGCGTTGAGGAAAACCCCCGCGCGCTCCTGAAAACCCAGGTAGCCGTCATGGCGCGGCCTGAGCCATGCATTTTCAAGGCTCTGGCGGGTGTTCCTGAAAAAGCCGTGGGTGGCGGTGTTGATGTGGTCGTCTTCCCAGGCGGAAGCGTGTCCGGGTTGGCCGCCACCGGCGAAAAACGGACCCGCTTGGCAATCGGCTCCAGCCACCCAGAAGGCATATCGGGCAGCGATGTCGCGGTGTTTGCTCAGGTTTGAGACGGCGATCCCGGTTCCGCCCAGCACCGACCCGCCGATGCCCGCGTTGCCAAGTGCCGGGAAATCGGCGAAGTGCAAAACGCGCTCGCGGAAACCGTCCAGCGCATAGCTGACATAACCGTATCCGTGCGGGCAATAAACAGGGCCGTCCGGCTGGCTCATGGCCTCATAGGCGTCGATGGGGTTCATGGAAAAGCAAGCCTCGGGCAGATGGCGGGCGACGGCGGACAGGGCCTCGAGAACGCGTTTCCCGTCCTCCTTGCCGATTAAACGATCCGGCCCCGTTGCCAGCGCGAACTTGCAGTTGGCGGCGAGGCCCAGAAAGGCCATCAGGGAATGAACCGGATTGAGCGGCAAGATGATGGACGATTTTTCCGCCAGTTTGATTACCGCGTCCCAGGTTTCGGGAGGGGTGTCCACGGCGTCCGGCCGATAGGCCGATACCGGCGCGGCGGCGTCGATGGGCAGCGCCCACTGATGGCCCTCGAAAACGTAGGATCGAAACGACGGCCCTACCGAGCCAGCTTCAATGGCTGCCAGTTCGCGGTCAAAACCGATGCCGTCCAGCGCGGCCAGAAGGCCGTTCTTGGCGACCGATCCCACATGCGGATGATCGATGACCATCAAATCAAACCGACCGGCCATTTCCTCAATGGGCAGGGCTTCGAAATCGGCCAGCGAGCGTTTCTCCCACTGAATTTCGACGCCGGGGTTGTTTTCGGCGAACTGCGATGAGGTCGCCATCATGGGATCGTACCCACGTGGATGATCCCACGTCATACCTTGCAGTGAAATCATGCGTCGCGTCGCTCGGCCAGAATGATGTGTTCGCAATAAAGAACGGTTTCGCCGCGCTGGTTTATGACCTCGGTGGCCTCGACGACCTGACCGTACTTGGGCCGCTTGGGGTCGGGCGTTTTGTTTTTCACCGTTACTTTCGTGTGGATGGTGTCGCCGATGTGAACCGGCTTGGGAAAGCGCAGCTTTTCATACCCGTAGGTGAAGGCCAGCGGATTGATCTGGCTGGCTTGCAGGCCGACGCCGATGGCAAACGTCATGGTGCCGTGGGCGATGCGCTGGCCGAAGGGCTGTGTCTTGCACCATTCGGCGTCCATGTGGTGGGGGAAGAAATCTCCCGTGTGTCCGGCATGAACCACAAAGTCGGTTTCGGTAATGGTGCGTCCCGTGGTTTCACGAGACGCACCAATTTCGTATTCCTCGAAATACTGGGGAACTTCCATCGCCCTTTATTCTTCTCAGTTCACATGCATCTGAATGGTCATGGCGGCTTTCAGGACGTCGTTCATGGGAACGCCCATGGGCTTGAACCACTTATCGAAAAGATTGTCGAATTCCTTGCGGAAGAATAGATCCGCAAGCGTGCGGTCGACCAGCAGGCGAAATGCCGAGTCATCGCGCCGCATCATGAGCGCATAGGGGTCGTAGGAAAGATAATTGCCGGTTACGGCGTATTTTTCCGGCTCGCCCGAGACCAGCATCAGGCCGCGCAACAGGATGTCGTCGGTGGCGTAGGCGTCAGCCTTGCCGTCTTTCACCGCCGCAAAACCTTCGTCGTGGTTGCCCACCGTCAGGATTGTCGTGTCGATTTTGAGAACCTTGGCCATGGCCACAATTCGCGACTCGTTGGTGGTTCCCTTGGTGACGGCGACGGTTTTTTTGGCCAGATCCTTGTAGTTGCGGATGGTGGAGGTGCGTTTCACCAGAAGCCGCGTGCCGGTAAGAAACGTGAAGTACGAAAAATCAACTTCCTCGCGCCGATCCAGTGTGTGGCTGGTCGAGCCGCATTCAATGTCGACCTCGCCGCTGATCACCTTGGCGATGCGGTTTTCCGACGTTACCGGAACCAACTGGATCGACATGTCCACCAGTTTCAATTCACGTTTCACCGAAACGGCGACCTGACGGCAAAGATCGACAGAGTAACCCGCGGGCCTTCCGTCTTTGCCGATGAACGAGAAAGGCGCCGAGGCGTCGCGGAATCCGATGCGCAAGACACCCGTCTCCTGCACTTTCGCAAGCGTGCCGTACAGGTCTGCCGCAAGAACGGGGGCAGTCAGAAGGATAGCGCCCAGAAGGCCTGCGATCATCGCTAATGTCTTGCGCATGTTCGTCTCCCGTCAGCTTGAATAGGCCGTAATTGCGCGGATCGTGAAATCACCGCCCTTATTCATCATGAGAATGCCGTCAAAGCCATCGCGGAAGGCGCGATCCTGCGTGCGGATCACTTCGACATCATCGACGCTGACGGTCATTGTGCCGTCGGCGGACCGCGTGAACTGCAACGTGTGATGCGCGTTGTCTTCCAGTTTGACCGCTTTCCGGCTGGCGTCGATTACCGAGGAGCCGCGACGGCCGATGCGCACCAACTCGATGGAGGGCGTGCCGCCCGCATTGTAAATCACCCGATACCCCAGACCGTTCGGTCCCTGGGTGACGCCCAGTTCAAACCGGCCCTCGCCCTTGGTGTCCGAGGCGATCTGCGTGCGCAGCGCAAAGGCGTTGGCTAGTCGCACAGCCGAGGTCATTTTGGCGGGCTGCTTGTAAGGCGAACGCGCTTGGCGTTGTTGGGGCTGCCGGGCTTGCGCCTGCTGTTGCAGGATGGTCGCGAAAATCTGCGCCGCGATGTCGCGTTTGCTCAGACGGTCGCTGCGCGGGGCCTGATTTTGCGATCCGTGCCGTCGGGACGGAATGACCTGGCTGCGCACGCCGATGAAACGATCGACCATAAGGGCGTGGCCCGATGCGACCCAAGCCGGATTTTGCGACAATTCTCCATCCGAGAAATTGTCAAACAACACGCGACGGGGCCACGGCCACGAGAAGCGGCGGGCCAGATCGCTCAGATCACGAAGAAACAGGGGGTCGGCCGCACGCGAGCGCGAAGCTTGATTAATCAGCGCGTTCAGTTCTTTCACAAGCTCCTGGGTGGCGTCGTGGCCGGGGGCCTGATTTTGCTGCCGCCAATCCTGATTGTAGCGTTTGTCCTTGGCCGACACGTCGCCGGTGGCCATTGCCAGTCCGATCGCAATTACAACAATTGCGCCCATCAGGCGCGAAACCGTTCCCATGAACATATGCTAGCCTCCCGTTTTTTTCGCGCCTGGGCCTCATCCGCGCCGGCGCAGGGTGTTCTATGTTCCTTTTGCGATTGTGTGGGTTTGCGGGCGATTTTGCAACCGCTCGGCAAATCGCGCTGAAACGCCGCCGTTGTCCGGCGTGACGCAAAGCAAACCATGTTGGAAGGTCAGGAGCCTTTTGATTTGCGGCGATCGTTGGCTTTGCGGCGTGCGTCCGATTTAGCATTTCCTGAGATTCTAACTCTGCGCCGGTCCGGATCGGGGCGGAACCCTAGGCCGGAGCGCCGGTCATCATCGGACACGCGCCTCTCGCTCGAACGCCTGTCTCGGCCCGAACGACGCTCAACGTCATTCTTCGGTTTTTGATGCGCGCCCATACGCCCTCTCTTAGGCAAGCTAGGTCAGATATATTGATTACAGCACGTTTTTCCTAACAAAGAATTACCTACACAGCCCCGAAGGTGTAAAGAGGGTAAAACCCCCGGCAATCGGTATGGAATATCGATCCTTGATATCGGGTTCAGGGAAATCCTTGTATAGGGGAGCGGTTTTCGGCATTCTCCGGCCTCCTTCAAAATGAAAGACCTTGGTGATATGAACGATACGGATAAGCGCGTCTATATTTACGACTGTACCCTGCGCGATGGCGCCCAGACCCTGGGGGTCGATTTCAGCGTGTTGGATAAGCAGGTTATTGCCAAGGAACTCGATAAGATCGGCATCGACTATATCGAAGGCGGATGGCCGGGCGCCAATCCCACCGACGATGGTTTTTTCGCCGACCCGCCCCAATTGGAACGCAGCCGGTTGACGGCTTTTGGCATGACACGCCGTTCGGGAAGAAGTGCGGATAACGACCCCGGACTAGTCGCCGTTTTGAACGGCGGGACGAAAAGCGTGTGCCTCGTCGGAAAAACCTGGGATTTTCAGGTCGAGGTGGCGCTGGGCGTCGGGCTGGAAGAAAACGTCACCATGATCGCCGATTCCGTGCGTTCGGCGGGCGACAAGGTGGAAGAGGTTCTTTTCGACGCTGAACACTTTTTCGACGGCTACAAGGCCAATCCCGAATACGCCGTGCAATGCCTGCGCGCCGCCTATGACGCTGGCGCGCGCTGGATCGTTCTTTGTGACACCAACGGCGGTACGTTGCCGCACGAGATCGAGGAAATCTGCACGGCGGTGATGGAGCACATTCCGGGCAAGAATATCGGCATTCACTGTCACGACGATACCGGCAACGCGGCCGCGTGCAGTCTGGCTGCCGTGCGCGCTGGCGTGCGCCAGGTGCAGGGCGCATTGAACGGTCTGGGCGAACGCTGCGGCAACGCCAACCTGATCACGCTGATCCCGTCGCTGGTTCTTAAAATGGGTTACGACGTGGGCATTTCGGCCAACGATCTGACCCGGTTGACCCACGTCTCACGCCTGTTCGACGAACACCTGAACCGCGCACCCGTTCGCAACGCGCCCTATGTCGGCGAAACGGCGTTTGCCCATAAGGGCGGGTTGCACGCCTCGGCGGTTGAGAAGGACCCGCGCTGCTACGAACACATTGCCCCCGAACTGGTCGGCAATCGCCGTCATATCGTGGTTTCGGAACAGGCCGGGCGTTCAAGCATTCTGGCCCGTCTGCGCGAAATCGGCATCGACGTTCCGGCGAACGATCCGAAACTTGCAGGACTGCTGGGTACGGTCAAGGAACGCGCGCTCGAGGGATACGCCTACGATGGTGCCGAAGCCAGTTTCGAATTGCTGGCGCGCCGCGCGCTGGGCGAGGTGCCCGAGTATTTCAGGCTGAACGGGTTCAGGGTCATCGACGAGCGGCGCTGGAATGCGAAGGGTGAACTGATCACGCTTTCCGAAGCGACCGTCAAGATGGAAATGAACGACGATCCCTATATGTCGGTGGCCGAGGGGAATGGTCCGGTTAACGCGCTGGACGCAGGTTTGCGCAAGGTGCTGTTGCCGCTCTATCCGCAATTGGAAGATTTGCGGCTGCTTGACTACAAGGTCCGCATCCTGACGCCGGGGGCGGGAACGCGCGCAGTGACACGGGTGATGATCGAATCGGGCGACAGCCAGGGCGAGGTGTGGTCGACCGTTGGCGTGTCGACCAACGTTATCGATGCGTCGTTCAATGCGCTGAACGACAGTATTGTCTACAAGCTGTTTCGCGACGGCGCGCCCGCCGCGAGCAACGGATAGGGCGAGACGTGGCCGGAACCGATATGACCCGGGCGGAAAAAGCCCTTCGCGACATCGACACCGCGGGGGCGCCCGCCGTTATCCTGATTAAGCCGCAGTTGGGCGAAAACATCGGCATGGCGGCGCGTGCCATGTTGAACTGCGGGCTGACCGACATGCGTCTTGTCGCCCCGCGCGACGGCTGGCCCAACGATTCGGCGACCAACGCTGCATCGGGCGCGCTGGTCGTTTTGGAAAACGCGCGGGTATTTGCGACGACCACAGAGGCGGTCGCCGATCTCAATCTGGTGTTCGCCTCCACCGCGCGCGGTCGTGACATGACCAAGCCGGTGGTGACGCCCAGGAAGGCCGCCACCGAAATGCATGAAGCCTGGGCGGCGTCCGCTTCCCGGGCGGGCATCCTTCTGGGGCCCGAAGCCAAGGGCCTGCACAACGACGACGTGGCGCTGGCTGATGCCGTTATGACGGCCCCGCTCAATCCGGGGTTTTCGTCCCTTAATCTGGCCCAAGCCGTGCTGCTGTTCGGCTATGAATGGTATCAGGCTTCCATCGAAACGGTGGAACGCGAGGTGCCCATATCCCCCCAGACGCGCCCCGCCACCAAGGAAGAACTGGTCGGCTTTTTTGAGCATCTGGAGCGCGAGCTGGATAATTGCGGGTTCCTGCATGTGAAGGAAAAGAGGCCCTCCATGGTTCGCAACCTGCGCAACATGTTCCAGCGCGCAGAGCTGACCGAACAGGAAGTGCGCAGCCTGCGCGGCGTCGTCTCAGGACTGGCCACGGGCCGCGGCGGATCCGGTTCGGGCAACCACGACTAGAGCATTTTCAGGCCAAATAGGATCATTCTGATGCTCTGCGGTGGAACGATCCGCTAGGCGTTTCGCGAAGCGCGATGCCGTGGCATCGGGCGAGCGGAACAACAACGCGGGCGGCCACCGAAGGGCACCCTTCGGACGGGCCGATTTAGGCCTCGGCGTCGTCGAACCCCTTGCCCGTAGCAAAGGCTACGCGCTGCGAGGCTCTCCTAACCTCGGCATAAATCGGCCACGTCAGAATGATCCTATTTGGCCTGAAAGTGCTCTAAGTTTTAGATTTTCTCGGACAACTTTATGGCCAGACGCGTGGCCGCACGCACGGCTCCGCTTAGCAACTCGTAGGCAGGCGCGTTCTCGGCACCGTGTTGCAGGCCGGTGTCGCGGTGGGCAAGTTCATCTTCGCGGAATTTCTCGCATATTTCGCGCAGTTCGGCCTCACGCAGTTCCGGCTCCTCATCGCCCAGTTCTTCGATCTGCGCGGCGTAGTGTTCGTCGATGACCTCTTCGACGGCGACGGTGCAGGCCATGGCCGCCTCGCGCCCCAGCAGCGCCGTGCCCGCTCCCATGGCGAAACCGGCCAGATGCCACAATGGCATTAGCGCCGTCGGCCGCACCCGGTTTTTGACAATCATCTGGTTGAACGTGGCCAGGTGTTCGCGTTCCTGCTCGGCCATGTGTTCGATGGTCGGGGCGTCGGGCGTTTGTCCCAATACGGCCAACTGGCCTTCGTAAATGCGGACCGCGCCGTATTCCCCGGCGTGATCGACACGGACCATCTGCGCCAGCCTTTCTTCGCGCGTGGGGTCGCCCGGCATTCTTTTTGGCGCGCTCATGACACGATCCTGCGCCGGGTTTCGACAAGCACCGCGCCCGCCAGGGCCGAAAAAACGCCGACGTTATAGGTGGCCATAGAGATGCCGAAAAGGGTCCAGTCGACCTCGTCGCAAGCCTTGGGCTGTTTGACGTTCAGTTGCGACAACACGTCGCTTAACGACATGTCGGTTGTCGGCGCTCCACCACACGATGTCACGGAAGCCCACCAGTGCTGCTCCACGCCCACATGATAAAAGGCGATTGCCGCGCCGACCACCAGCACCGCACCGCAAAGGCCAAAAACAATTGGGGTGTTGCGTGTCACAAGGGAAATCAGGGCCACGGCACCCGCCATGCCATAGGCGATGCGCTGATAGGTGCACAGGATGCATGGGTCTACGTCAAAGCCGTATTGGGCGATCACGCCAACCGCCGCGGCTCCCCAGCAGATCAGAGCAACCGCTGCTGGGAACAGGCGATCACGGTTCAGGATGTCGGATTGTTCAATCATCGCTACGGATATAATACTAGAGCACTTCTCGATCAAATACGAACATTCTGACGTGGTCGATTTAGGCCGTGGTTAGGAGAACCTCGCAGCGCGTAGCCTTTGCTACGGGCAATGGGTGCGACGACGCCACGGCCTAAATCGACCCGCCCTGTAGGTGCGCTTCGGTGGCCGTCCGCGTCGTTGTTCCACTTGCCCGATGCGAAAGCATCGCGCTTCGCGAAACGTCTAGCGGATCGTTCCACCGAAGCGCATCAGAATGATCGTATTTGATCGAAAAATGCTCTAGACGACGAACTTAACCAGCGCGAAGCCGCCCAGAAGCAAGACGACGAAGGCCACGGCCAGCCAGTTCAGGTATTTTTCGATAAACCGCTGGATCGGCTCGCCGAAGTACCACAGCAGACCGGCGACGAAGAAGAACCGCACCCCCCGGGCCAGCACCGACGAGACCATGAAGATGGCGAGGTCCAGCCCGGTCAGGCCGCTCAGGATGGTGATTACCTTGTAGGGGAATGGCGTTACGCCCGCGATGAATACGGCCCACGCGCCCCATTCATTGTAGTACTCGCGGAACTGATCGAACTTTGGCGCGTAGCCATAAAGATCCAGCAACGGCCGTCCGATGGCCTCGAAGGCGGCGTAGCCGATGGCATAACCCAACAGGCCGCCCAGCACCGAGGTGATGGTGCACACCGCAGCGATGCGCCATGCCCGCTTTCTGGCGGCCAGAACCATGGGGATCAGCATGATGTCCGGCGGGATGGGAAACACAGAACTTTCTATAAACGCCACCGCGCCCAAGGCCCAGAGGGCATAGCGGTGGCTGGATAACTTGAGTGTCCAGTCGTAAAGCGCGCGAAGCAATCCGGTGATCCCCTCATTTTCGAAGACCGTGGTATTTAACAGGCGCGCGCCGCGCGGGCAATCGCGAACCGACTGTTGACCTCGCGCCTGACCGGGGGTATTGAACAGCGAAAGTTTGGTGCTGGCCCCTGTGGCGGAACTGGTAGACGCGGCAGACTCAAAATCTGTTTTCCTTACGGAAGTGGGAGTTCGAGTCTCCCTGGGGGCACCAACTTTTTCTCCCCAGTAATTGAATTTGGTAAACGCGCCGTCCGGTGAACTTGCGCGCCTGCTTGTCCGTGCCATATCAGTTCCATATCATCGGCGGTGAAATGGCTGGGCTTTTTTATGGAATTTGAAAAATATACAGAACGGTTGCGCGGGTTCATTCAATCGGCCCAGACCCTGGCCATGCGCGAAGGTCACCAGCAGTTTACGCCGCTGCATATCCTGCGCGTTCTGCTGGATGACAAGGAAGGCCTTTGCGCCGGATTGATCGCGGCGTCCGGTGGTGACGCCAAGGCGGCTCATGCCAATGTTCAGGCAGGCTTGGCCAAGATGCCCAAGGTCGAGGGACCGGGCGCGGGGCAGGTTTATCTGGCCCGGGAAACCACGCAGTTGTTTGAACAGGCCGAGCAGTTGGCCGAAAAGGCGGGCGACGGCTTTGTTACCGTCGAGCGGCTTTTGCTGGCCATCGCGTTGGCCGTCGGTACTCCTGCAGCCCGGGCGCTGGTGGGGGCGAAGGTTACGCCGCAGAATCTCAATCGCGCCATCGAAGACATGCGAAAAGGGCGCACGGCGGACTCGGCAAGCGCCGAGGACGGATACGACGCGCTTAAGAAATACGCGCGCGATCTGACGGCGGAAGCGGGCGAGGGCAGGCTCGATCCGGTCATCGGCCGCGACGAGGAAATCCGGCACACCATCCAGGTGCTTTCGCGGCGCACCAAAAACAACCCTGTTCTGATCGGAGAACCGGGCGTTGGCAAAACCGCCATCGTCGAAGGGCTGGCCCAGCGCATTGTCATGGGCGACGTTCCCGAACCCCTGAAACAAAAACAATTGTTGATTCTGGATCTGGGCGCATTGGTGGCGGGGGCCAAGTACCGGGGCGAGTTTGAAGAGCGCCTGAAGGCCGTGTTGCAGGAAGTCACCGCATCGGCCGGACAGATTATTTTGTTTATCGACGAGATGCACACCCTTGTCGGGGCCGGTTCGGCCGAGGGCAGCATGGACGCTTCCAACCTTTTGAAACCGGCGCTGGCGCGCGGCGATTTGCATTGCGTCGGAGCGACCACGCTCAACGAATACCGCAAGCACGTGGAAAAGGACGCAGCACTCGCCCGGCGCTTCCAGCCGGTTGTTGTTCCGGAACCGACGGTGGAAGATACGGTGTCCATCCTGCGCGGCCTGCGCGAGAAGTACGAGCTTCACCACGGCGTGCGCATTCAGGACGCAGCACTTGTCAGCGCGGCCACCTTGTCCAACCGCTATATCAGTGATCGCTTCCTGCCCGATAAGGCCATCGATCTGGTCGATGAATCGGCCAGCCGGTTGCGCATGGAAATCGATAGCAAGCCCGAGGAACTGGACGAGCTGGACCGCCGCGTCATCCAGTTGAAGATCGAACGCGAAGCCCTGAAAAAGGAAAGTGACACGGCCTCGCAAGACCGTTTGCAAAAGTTAGAAGGCGAATTGAGCGGGCTGGAGAAGAAGGCGGGCGCGCTCAGTGCCGAATGGGAAGGTGAGAAACAGGCGCTGGCCGGAGCCGGCAAGCTGCGCGAGGATTTGGATCAGGCGCGCATCGCGGTCGAAAAGGCCACGCGGGAAGGCCATTACGACGAAGCGGGCAAACTGCGTTTCGAGTTGATCCCCAGCCTGGAATCAAAGATCGCCGCGGCGGAAGACGCCGAAAGCCATCGCATTCTGGATGAAAAGGTAACGCCCGAACACATCGCTTCCGTGGTATCGCGCTGGACCGGCGTTCCGGTGGACAAGATGCTGGAAGGCGAACGTGAAAAGCTGCTGGCCATGGAGGAAAACCTGGCCGGGCGCGTGGTTGGGCAGGACGAGGCGCTGGCCGCCGTTTCCAACGCCGTCCGCCGTTCGCGTGCCGGTCTGCAGGATGCTTCAAGGCCCATCGGGTCGTTCCTGTTCCTGGGTCCAACCGGTGTCGGCAAGACAGAACTGACCAAGGCGCTGGCTGAATTCCTGTTCGACGACGAGCAGGCCATGGTCCGCATCGACATGTCCGAATACATGGAAAAGCACGCCGTAGCGCGGCTGATCGGCGCGCCGCCGGGGTATGTGGGTTATGACGAAGGTGGCGCGTTAACCGAAGCGGTTCGCCGCCGCCCCTATCAGGTGGTGCTGTTTGACGAGGTGGAAAAAGCCCACCCGGACGTTCTCAATGTGCTTTTGCAGGTGCTGGACGACGGGCGGCTGACCGACGGTCAGGGCCGCACCGTGGATTTCCGCAACACCTTGATTGTGCTGACGTCCAACCTGGGCAGCGAAGTTCTCGCCAACCAGCCGACCGGTCAGGATACGGCGGCTGTGCATGATGCCGTGATGGATGTGGTGCGCGCCGCGTTCCGCCCGGAATTTCTCAACCGCGTCGATGAAACCATTCTGTTCCACCGCCTCAGCCGCGATCATATGGACGGCATCGTCGACATCCAGTTGGCGCGTCTCGACAAATTATTGGCCGAACGGAACATGACCCTTGAGATGGACACGGACGCGAAAGCGTGGCTGGCCGACAAGGGCTACGACAGCGCCTACGGCGCACGCCCCCTGAAGCGCGCCATCCAGCAATACCTGCAAAACGCTCTGGCCGGACTGATCCTGGAAGGAACCATCAAGGACGGCGAGGCGGTGAAGGTGTCGGCGGATGAAACGGGGCTTGTGATTGGTAGCCAGCCCTAATTCAAATCGTTGCCGTCGGAATCGGTGACGGGCCCATCCCAGACGATGGTGCTGCCGACGGCTAAAACGCCGCAGGACTTTTTGCAACTGCTTTCGCATCCGCGCTTCGTGAAATACGCCTCGTCGCCCTCTGCACAGACCCCGGCTACAGCCGAACAAAACCGGTAACTGGCACATTTCCCGTCCAGCGAAACCGCGAGTGCCGCCCGTTGGCTATCGTTCATGTAAAGTTGGAAATAGTTGCTGACCGCGGGGCTGATTTGTAGCGGTCCGGAACCAGCGTATTTCGTCTGGCAACCGGAAAGAATGATGATCGCGGCGAGGGCGATAAGGGGCGCCGGGCTGCCGACAAGGCTCGCGAAGCGCTTTCCCATGACGTTTCCCCTAATCCGCAGCAACAAATTCTGATCGGTTGATCTATCTACATTTTTTCCCACGGATTGCAGCACCGATCAATGGCGTATCGGACGGATCAACCCAACGCCGTCCGCGCCAGCCCGATGACCGCCAGACTTACCAGCAGGCCAAGCGCGACGGTGCGGTAGGTTTCGGGATTGGTTCCGTGGAAGCGCCGTTCGCCGAAGGCGATGCCGATGCCCATGGGGATCAGGAATACCGCAACCCGGATGGCGACCTGAACGTCGACCAGTCCGTTGAAGTAGGCGGCGACTGCGCCGTATCCCGAACTGACGATGGCCAGAAATATGATGGTCGCGCGGGCCGACGTGGCGGTGACGGGTGTTGACAGCAAGAACAATGCGATGGGTTGCCCGCCGAACGAGGCCGCGCCGTTGGCGACGCCCGCAAACAGGCCGACGCTGTATCCCCAGCGCCTTCCGGGGCGGCCCTTGAACCTGAACCCTGTCCAGATCAGCGCCGACATCGTCAGCACGAAAACCGACAGTGCCGCCCGCATGATCGGAACCGGCACATGAACGAGAAGAAGAACGCCCAGCGGCACGCCAATCGCGCCGCCCACCAAAAGGGCGCGGGAGTAAGGCCAATCCACATCTTTCCACGCAGGGGGCAACATGCGCGCGCTGGCGCCCACCTCCATGATCAGCGCCATGGGCACGATTTGCGCCGGTGGGAAAATCATGGAGAGCGCCAGCACGATGATGGCCGACATGCCGAAGCCGGTGAAACCCCGGACCAGACCGGCCAGCAAAACAACCGCCGAAGCGTAAGCGAATTCCTCCGGCGTCAGGCCGATCAAATTGAAAAAACTCATCTCAAGATTTACTCCAAGGTCCAGGTCTCAGGCTCATTCCCGACGGCCCCTTTGGGGGCCTTCGCCACGGTCGTCCGCCCAGCGGTCCGATCAGCGCAAGCCCCGCAAGAAAGCCGCCGATATGGGCCCACCACGCGATACCGCCCGCGCCCGACCCAAGGTTCAGCGAGGCCGTGCCCTGCCAAAGCTGAAGGCCGAACCACACCAACGTGTAAACAATGGCTGGAACCGAAAAGACCACGGGAAAAATGAAAATAGGTTGAACAAGGCTCACCCGTGCGCCGGGGAATAGGCGTCCGTATCCACCCAGTAATCCGGCGATGGCCCCCGATGCGCCCAGGGCAGGAACGGTCGAGTCCAGATTGAACATAAGGTGGCCCAGGCTCCCCGCCATTCCGCACAGAAGGTAAAAGGCGAGATAGCGAAAGCGGCTCATGCGCCCTTCCACGGCCAGCCCGAAAAGCCACAGGGTCCACATGTTGAAGATCAGATGCAGCCAGCCGCCATGCATGAACGTGTTGGTGATGACCGGCCAGTAGTTATAGGGGTTCAGCCCTGCGTGCCGGGCCAGATCGGGGTCGGTGTAAACGGCCGGAACCAGGGCGTAGGTGTAAAGGAACCGCATCTCGATCTGCGGCGACAGATCCAGCTGATAAAAAAACACCGCAATATTGGCGACGATAAGCGACATCGTAATTACGGGCATCTGTGCGCCCGGCGCGGTGGTGCGAAACGGGATCATGGGAAAAGCTTATAGCAAGGATCAGTGATAAAAACCCGTGGTATCAGTCTTTGGTGGCGGGCAGATCGGGTTTGAGAATACGAGGAAACAGTACCATCACGGCGACCACGGCGACCGCGCCTTCTATGGCCGAGATGGCCACGGCAGCGGGGGCTCCCAGGTGCTCGGCCAGCCAGCCCAGGTGCAGCATGCCCAGAGGGGCAAGGCCGATGCAGATTGCCAGCGCCCCCATGGCGCGGGCTTTTAAGGCCGGTTTTGATACCAGCAGTACCAGCGTGCTCTGGGTCACGGAGAAGCAGCCCCAGGCCAATCCCGTCACACCCATTATGGCAAGGCAAAGCCAATAGCTGGGTGACAGAGCGAAGATCAGCACGCCCCCCATGAAGGAGAAGACCGAGAAGACGTAGATAACACCCAGACGGCGGCGTGGTGCCAGGGCGGCGAAAACGAGGGAAGCGACGAGGCTTGCGCCAGCCTCGGCCGAGACCAGCAGGCCAATTGCGAAAGCGTCGATATGCAGCGCTGTACGGCCGATGACCGGCACCATTGAGGTGTAGGCGAAGCCGAAAAAATTGAAGGTGACGGTGACGCACAGCACCGCCACCAACAATCGTTCGCTGGCGATAGCGCGAAGACCGCCGAACGTGTCGGCCAACAGGTTGCCATGAAAGCCCGACGCTGGTGCGTCGGTGTATTTGATGCCCCGCAACAGCACGATGATGAGGACAAACATCGCAGCCCCGATCAGGTAGGTGCCCTCCAGGCCAACGCTGCCTACCAGCAAGCCGCCCAGTCCGGCGCCCAGCAACCGGGTGACGTGGATGGTGGTGGATTCGATTGACATTGCCGCGCCGGTTCGCGCCCGTCCCGCGATATCGGCCATGATGGTGCGGCGGATGGGAAAATCGGTCATCCACAGGATGCCGGTGAAGAATGATCCCATCGCGATTTGCCACACGGCGATGACGTCGGCCAAGGCCAGCAGTCCCAGGATCAATGACAGCAGACCGGTAACGCTGACGCTAACCAAAAGCAGGCTCCGGCGACTGAATCGCCCCGCCAGCGTGCCGGCCAGCGCGCCCAGCAGCAGCAACGGCAGCATGCGCAAAAAGCCGATGATCGCGACGGCGACGACCGAGCCGGTCAGATCAATGATGAAAATGCCGACGGCCAGAGTTTCGAGCCAGCGTACGATGCCGAGGACGGCACCCACCCCCCAGACACGCAGGAAATCGCCGTTGCTCAGCAGTGCGGCAATGTCCGCCCCTGGCCTCGTTCCACCTTCTCCGTTCGAGGTTTTTTTGCCGTTGCCCACAATTCGCGCGCCTTTCGAAACGCGATCAGTCCTTGTTCGCGGCCAGTTCGGTTTGCGAAGGAAGTTGGGCGAAGATCGTGTCCAGTTCGGTCCGTGCGCTCTTGAACCGGGTCAGTTCCTTGCCCTTGAGCTTGCGGCCCGATGGCATGCGCACTTTCAGCGGATTGGTCTGCCGCCCCCCGCGCATGATCTCGTAATGCAGGTGCGCGCCGGTGGAGCGGCCCGTCGAGCCCACATAACCGATGATCTGGCCCTGGCGCACGCGCTTGCCCTTGCCGGCACTGCGGGCGATGCGGGTCATATGGCCATAGGCGGTGGAGTATTCCGAATTGTGGCGGATGCGGACGTATTTGCCGTAAGCGCCCTTCCAGCCCGAGTGATCAACACGCCCGTCGCCGGCGGCGTAAATGGGTGTTCCCTTGGGCGCCGCGAAATCAACGCCGCGATGAACCTTGGTGTAGCCCAGGATCGGATGCTTGCGCCTGCCGTAGCGCGACGAAAGCCGGGCTCCGTCGATGGGTGTGCGCATAAGGGCCTTGCGCGCGCTCTGGCCTTTATCATTGAAGTAGCCGATGTCGCCGTGATCGTCCTTGAAGCGGTAGATCGGCTGGGAGGTGCCGGTCAGGGTCAGATTGGCGAAAAGAATTTCGCCGTTATGAACCAGATTTCCTTCGCCGTCATAGACGCGTTCCCACATCACTTCAAAACTATCGTTGGGCCAGATGTCGCGCTGGAAATCAACGTCCCACGAATAGGCGCGGATCAGTTCGACCAGCACGGCGACCGGAACGCCCGCCTTTTCGCCGTCAACGAACAGGCTGCTGCCAATGACGCCCGACGCGCGCGCCGGAGTGCGGGTCAGGGCTTTTTCCTTTTCGGTGGCGGAAAAATCTCCGTTGTCGTGGCGGGCGACTTCATACTCGCGCGAAAAATCGGGGGCGACCGACATGCCGACAAAACGTCCGGGTTCGGACTCGGCGCTGGTGCGCTCAAAAATGACGGCCACTTCCTGACCGGGCCGGATGCGCCGGGGATCAAACAGCTTGCCCAGCGCGTCGATGGCCTTGACCGCCTGCACCCGTTCGACGCCGGCCTTGACCAGCACGCCGGTCAGCGTGTCGCCGGATTTGATGGCAAGCGGATTGCGATAGCGGAAGGGTTTTGCCGCCGGGGCTCGTGTTTCGACCGTGGGCGCGGGGGCTCTGTCGGTGCGGGTGGTTAATGCCGCCGCCGCCGCCGGGTTGCCGATCGAGAACGGTGCAATGGAAAGCAGCGCATCGCCCGCCTCACCGGCGGGGGCGACATCGGTCCAGTCGGGCGTCTCTTCCACGAAACCGGCTGAAACAAAGGCGCAGCCAAACAAGGCGGCCGCAGCCAGGGTACCTCTAAAGAGCATCGGGTTCTTTTAACTTTCCTTCTGGACGCTTCTCAAACCGTATCCCGATTTGCTGCGAGTCGTTTCCATATCCGGTAGTCGTTTTGGATTTTGACCGCAACATGTCGAGGGGCTTGGGAAAAGTCAAGTTGATTCGCCTAATAAACCCCTTTGTAATCAATCATATGACGCCGTTTCTTAACAATTGGTTGAGCTCTGAGACATCCTTTGGCGACTTTCGCGGGTGCTGGGGCGGCGGTGTGCCATGAAGGGGTTGTCAGGAGTCTGCGCGTCGCTGAAAAAGACGTGCCAAGGAGGCTAATAAAATTTCGTGGGCTTTCCCGGAGAAGCCGAAAAACACGTCAAAAAACGGCGGAAATCAGGGGGTTTGAGCGTTGGGCAAAAAAAACTGAAGAAAGGCTTTGACAGGGGTGGGTCACCCCCTTATAAACCGCCTCCGACGCGACGGTCGGTTGGGTTTTTTTCCGGCGGTCGCTGTTTTGCCCTTTGAGGGGGCGTGTTTAGTTTTTGCTGTTTGACATTGTTGTTTGAGGAAGGGATACGCGGGCGGCTGTGTTGCTGGCTTTGTCAGTTACGGAGTTTTCTGTCCTGTGTATTTCGGTCAACCATAAATTGACTCAAATTGTGCGGGATGGAGCTCCTGGTCATTCTGGCCAC
>Ga0233431_1001664_pt1 | contig 36708 bp, 33 predicted proteins | sample SI_118_April2016_FD_179867 | JGI IMG/M metagenome (GOLD analysis project Ga0233431, IMG submission 179867) | Seawater microbial communities from Saanich Inlet, British Columbia, Canada - SI_118_April2016_200_MG | ecosystem: Environmental > Aquatic > Marine > Inlet | place: Canada: British... | reverse complement strand
GGGCGAAGACATCGACATCCGCTCGGACGTCGGCGCATACAAGGTTTTTGAAAACGGTAAGGTCGTCGACGAGGTGTTCGACGTGACCGATATCTGGCGCGATGACCTGGTGACCTTCATCCTGGGATGTTCGTTCTCGTTCGAAGAAGCCTTGATGCAGGCCGGATTGCCGCTACGGCATGTGGAGATGGACGTCGTCGTCCCCATGTATACGACCAACATCCAGACCAGACCGGCCGGACCGTTCCGGGGCCGCACCGTAACTTCGATGCGCCCCTACACCCCGACGAATGCCATTCGCGCCATTCAGATCACGTCGCGCTTTCCAAACGTGCATGGCGCGCCGCTTCATTTCGGCGATCCGTCCATGATCGGGGTCGAGGACATCGACAAGCCGGAATTCGGCGGCGACCGGGTGGATTTCCTAGACGGCGAAGTGCCGGTCTTCTGGGCCTGTGGCGTCACTCCGCAGGTGGTGATGGAAAGCGCGAAGCCGCCGTTCTGCATTACCCACAAACCGGGCCGAATGCTGGTGACCGACCGGATGAACGCGGAAATGGCGGTCCTTTAAGGACCGTCACCCGCCAATCCCGTAAAGCTCCGCCGCGTTGCCGCCTAGGAACCGGTCTTTTTCGTGTGCCGACAGGAAGTCGCAATAGCGCAGAATGTAATCCAGCGACTGCTTGTAGGTGCAGTAGCGCTCCACATTGGGCATGTCCGACCCCCACAGCATGCGCTCGGCTCCGAATTTGTCGCGATAACCTTTAATCACCGCCTGACCTTCGGGATACGGATAATCCCATTTTGCGCCCCAGAAAATGGGCAGCGTCACCTCGGTAAACACGTTTTCATGGGAATGGATCGCCGCGATCTCGGCGGGCATGTCCCAACTAGCGTCACGCCAATAGTGGTGAACGGGCAAGCCCAGCGACATATGCCAGCGTAAACCCGGATAGCGCCGGGCCAGATTGGCCAACCCTTCCATCTGGAACCTGTATCCCGCTTCGCCGGGCATGGGGCCGCCATGGATTTCTATGCAAACAACAATCCCTAGCGCCTCCAGCTTTTCCCAGAACGGGGCCAGCCGTTGGTCGTCCATGCGCCATTCATATCCCTGCCGGGTGTAGCCTTCGATGTCGTAGTGAATGCCGCGCAAGCCCAATTGGTGAAAGGCGCGATCAATTTCGGCCAGCGATTGCGCCTCGCCCGCCGTTGGCGAATGGACCCACATGAGGCCGGTGATCTTTTCAGGGAATATTTTTTGGGCCTCGGCATTGTCGTCGCTCATGATCCCGTAGGCGCCGCCTGCCTGGAGGATACAATGATCGACCCCGGCATAAGTCATCTGCGCCACCGCCATTTCCGGCGGCGCTTCGATATTCTGCATACCTACAGGCATGAACTGGATCGCAAAATCCTCGTCTTCGACTGTAAATTCCAAACGCCCGAAGCGTCCGACCCTGAAGTTCACGTCGTTCAGATCTTCCCATGACGATCCTTCGCCATGGTACAGCGCCGCCGTTTCAGCCGGTTCTCCGTCGCCAATTCGGTAAACCCGCGCGTTCGTCGCGGTTAGCATGCTCTGTAGATATTTCTTATGAATGTCTTGCGAAGGATGCCGGCACGGCCCCGTCCAAGGCTGGAAGATGTGATAGTGGCAATCGATGATCATGGCCTTCCGCCTCCCCGTTCAACGTGACCAGCCGTGCTTGAGGTTTCCGATTCATATGAGATGCGGCGTCGAGCGCGCGCTCATTTCTCCGCGTAGAGAGGTGGTTTGCCGTTGTTTGCGCGATCGGTATCGAAGGTCTTTTCGACGACTTCGCCAGTCTTTCGGACGTGTTTTAAGATGAGCTTTCCGGCGCTTTCGGCATCGCGGGCGGCGAAGGCATCAAGGATTTGCCCGTGTTCGCGCATGGATTCCTCCCAACGGTCCTCGGACATGATCGCGAAATACCGCGCGCGGCGGGCCTTGACCATCAGAGTGGCGTGGGTCGCCGAGAGAACGGAATTTCCGGCAAGCTGAACGATCATGTTGTGAACCTGCTGGTTCAGCTTGAAATACTCGTGTCGCTGCCCGTTCTTAAAATACTGTTCCATCCGCTCATTGAGCGCCCGCAGCCGTTCAAGATCCTTGCCCGACATGCGTTTAGCGGCCAACTCTCCGGCCATTCTCTCTATTCCGCTGACGACCTCGAACAGTTCGCCAATTTCCTCAACCGTTATCTTGGCAACCCGTGAACCCCGGTTGGGCCGAAGTTCCACCAAACCCTCGGATACAAGAACCTTCAGGGCTTCGCGCATGGGCGTGCGGGAAATACCGAATTCTTCGCAAAGTTTGCCCTCGGCAATTCGCTGTCCCGGGGATAATTCCCCCTCAACGATCATGTCCCGCAGTCGCTCGATCACTTCGCGGTGAAGCGAATGGCGTCGAATGCGCATGCCTCCCCGTCCGTTTTCGGCTACACCGACCGCTATATCCCTAGACGCCGCCATCTTGCCGCCACCCTATCTTCAATTCAATCTATCCTATTGTGCAGTTGATCCGAAACACGAGTTAATTGTGGCTCGCGGTTTAGAGGTTGTTTTGCCGCAGCCAGCCGATCCGATCATTCCGCAACGTCTTGGCATTTATAGAGATTGCCCTCGAAACATCAAGCTACGGGTGACAATTGCCACAGCCGAAAAAAAACAATCCAACTGACAAGGCGGCACAATATCATTTTTTATCAAAAAAAACAACACATTACGAACGTTTCGGATTTTTAATTAAAAATACATTGTCCTCTAATGAAAATTCTCTATAATGATGATGGTGAGATGACGGGATGCTCACAAACTCATTCTCGGCAAATCCGAAGGGCGCGATCCTCGGAAAATAGGGAAGGCAAATAACAATGACGAAACGGGCTCTATTGGGGATGCTAACACCCTCATCCAATACGGTTCTTGAACCGGTAACCAGCGCGATCCTCGCCGACCTTCCGGATGTGAGCGCGCATTTCGGCCGCTTCCGTGTGACCGAAATTTCAATGAACGACAAAGCCCTTGGCCAGTTTGAAGACAAGCCTTTTCTTGATGCGGCCGACCTCCTTGCCGACGCCAAGGTCGACGTCATCTCGTGGAATGGAACTTCGTCGGGTTGGCTGGGTTTCGACGCTGACGAAAAGCTTTGCGCGGACATCAAGGAACGAACCGGAATTCCCGCCAACACGTCGGTTCTGGCTTTAAACGAGATTTTCGAGATCACCGGGGTAAAACGGTTTGGTCTGGTGACACCCTATCTGGACGAAATCCAGGAAAAGATTATTCCCAACTACGCGAAGTCGGGCTTCGAATGCGTCGCCGAGCAGCATCTGCGGGATCGCGGCAACTTTTCCTTCTCGGAATACACGGAGGAAAAAATCTGCGAACTGATCCGCACCGTGGCCGTCGCCAAACCGCAGGCCATTACCGTATTTTGCACCAACATGCGCGGCGCCCTGGTTGCCAACGCCATGGAAAAAGAGCTGGAAATACCGATTTATGACACGGTATCCACCTCTGTCTGGAAATCCATGAAGATGGCCGGAGCCGATCCCAAACGCATCAAGGGCTGGGGAAGCTTGTTTACAGAAGTGGATTAATTCGACCGCATTTGGGGGGCCTGTGATGTCCGATTTCGATCTTGTCATTCGCAATGGAACGGTGGCCACGGCGGCCGACGTGTTTTCTTGCGATATTGGTATCAAGACGGGTCGCGTCGTCGCCCTCGGTGAAAATTTGTCGTCGGGCGCAACCGAGATAGACGCTACGGACAAGCTGGTGCTTCCCGGCGGCATAGACGGTCATTGTCACTTTGACCAGGAGACGGGTGACGCCTCCGTGATGGCCGATGATTTCGCGTCGGGTACCCTTTCGGCCGCGTTCGGCGGCACCACCACGGTCATTCCGTTTGCCTGCCAGACAAGGGGCGACACCCTGCGTGCCGCGGTTGACGAGTATCACCGGCGCGCGGACGGCAAGGCGGTCATCGATTACGCCTTTCACATGATCGTCACCGACGCCAGCGATCAGGTTCTGGGTCAAGAACTGCCCGCCATGATCAAAGAGGGCTATACCTCGTTCAAGATCTACATGACCTACGACGCCCTCAAACTGAACGACGGCGAAATTCTTTCGGTTCTGGCGTTGGCCCGGCGCGAGGGTGCAATGGTCATGATCCATGCCGAAAATTCGGACTGTATTGCGTGGCTGACTGAAAAACTGGAACTTGCAGGAAAGACCGCGCCCCATTTCCATGCGGCTTCACGGCCGCCGGTGGTCGAGCGCGAGGCCACGCACCGGGTTATTTCGCTGGCCGAACTTGTCGATGTTCCGATCCTGATCGTCCACGTATCGGGGCGCGAGGCGATGGAACAAATACGATGGGCGCAAGGGCGTGGGTTACAGGTCTATGCCGAGACCTGCCCGCAATATCTTTTCCTTACCGCCGAAGACATGGACCTTGACGGTTTCGAGGGAGCCAAGTGCGTTTGCAGCCCGCCACCGCGCGATAAGGCCGATCAGCAAGCGGTTTGGAACGGCATTGAAAACGGCCTTTTCCAGGTGTTTTCATCGGACCACGCACCGTTCCGATTTGACGACGCGAAAGGCAAAAAGCTGCATGGAACGAACGCTTCTTTCCGCGAAATTCCGAACGGGATTCCGGGCGTTGAGACCCGCCTGCCGCTGCTGTTTTCCGAAGGGGTTGGCAAGGGCCGCATCGACATTACGCGTTTCGTTGAACTGACGGCGGCCAATCCGGCGCGCACTTACGGCCTGTATCCGCGCAAGGGAACGATCGCCGTCGGCTCGGACGCCGATATTGCGATCTGGGACCCTGAACGCGAGGTCAAGATCACCAACGACATTCTCCACCACAATGTGGATTACACGCCCTACGAAGGAATGGTTGTCAAAGGCTGGCCCGAAACCGTTGTGTCGCGCGGCGAAATCGTCGTTCGCGACGGCGGCTTTCATGGCGCCAAGGACCGTGGCGAATTTCTCAAATGCGATCAACCCGCTCCCGCCCGCCCGAGGGGAACGGATCGGCCCGTCTGGTAAGCAGACGGTTCCGGAAATGACGAAGGTAATCGGGTTTTGACCAGGGATATGGACTAAAGGGAGTTTCGAAAATGAAGAGTTATTTACGTGGACTGGGCGCGGCAGTGACCGCCGTTGCAGTTTTGACCGCAGGTGCGGCGCAGGCCGACAAGATCCGGATTGCCGGCAACTTCGCCGTCGATCATTCAAGCAGCCTCGCCATGGAAGTTTTCAAGGATGAACTGGCGAAATTGACCAACGGCGGCCTGACGGCTGATTTGTTCCCCGCCATGCAGCTTGGCGGCGCAAAGGAAAACGTCGACCAGGTGCGTTCCGGAACGGTTTTCGCCACCTGGATCGGCATTGCCTATCTGTCGCGCACGGTGCCCGAACTTGAGGCTGTCAGCCTTCCGTTCGTGTTTGCCAACCGCGAACAGGCATTCCGCGTCATGGACAGCTCGGTTGGCGATCTGCTCAACGAAAAGCTTGGCAAAAAGGGTTACACCGCGTTGGGTTATATGGAACTGGGTTCGCGCAACGCCACCAACAACGTGCGCCCGCTCAAAACCCTAGAGGATTTCAAGGGCCTGAAAATTCGCCTGCAGCCCAATGAGACCCACCTTGCCACCTTCCGCGCTATTGGCGCCAACCCGGTTTCCATGGGCATCAAGGAAGTCTATTCGGCCATGCAGCAGGGCGTGCTTGACGGTCAGGAAAACCCGTTCAGCATCATCGCCACCAAGCGTTTCGACGAAGTGCAGAAGTACCTGTCGGATTCCGGACACTTCTTCGACTTCATCATCCTTGTCGCCAACAAGCGCAAGTTTGAGAAAATGAGCGCCGCGAACCAGGATGCCGTGCGCAAAGCCACCGCTAAGGCCATTGCCTGGCAGCGCGCTAAGGCCGCCGAAGAAGATGTTGCCTCCGTCAAAGAACTGCAGAAGCGTGGCATGCAGTTTGATCCGCTGTCCGACGCAACCCGCGCCGCCCTCAAAAAGGCGACCTCGGGCGTGGTCGGCGAGCTGAAAAAGAAAATCGGCAGCGACGTGATCGACGCGGTTCTTGCCGAGGCTGCGAAATGATCTCCAACACTCAGGGGCCGGCGGTTTCCGCTGGCCCCATCACTTTGTTGATGAATTTGGTTCGGCGGATGGACCAAGCGTCGTACTGGGTTGTCGTGGCCGTTATGGCCGCCATGGCGATCCTTGTGGCCGCTCAGGTCTTTTTCCGCTACGCGCTGTCGTCGTCCATTGATTCAGCCGATGAATTATCGCGGCTGTTTTTTGTGTGGTCGATGTTCATGGCCATTCCCCATGGCATTAAAATTGGTATCCATGTGGGCATCGACCTTATGGTTCGGCAGTTCAGCGAGAACCTTCGGGAATTTCTTTTCCGCCTGATGAGCGCCGCCAGCGCCGTGCTTATGGTTATCGTATTTTATGTCACGATCTTTGTAACCGCCGACAAGTGGCAGGACCTCATGCCCACCATCGACGTTACGGCGGCCGTTTATTACATTCCGGTCCTTTTGTCGGCCGGACATTCTTTCCTTCATTTGGTTGTTTTGACCTGGGGCGGATCCAAAATCTGGCAGGAGGCGTCGTCATGACCCTCATCGTCGTCGTTTCCTTCCTTATCTTTGCCCTGCTTGGAATGCCGTTGGCCTTCGCCCTGGGGTTCGCTTCATTGGGCGCGCTGATGATGGCGGATATTGAATTGCTGGTGCTGCCGCAGCGCATGATGCACGCGGTCGACAATTTCCCGCTGATGGCCATTCCGCTGTTCATGCTGGCCGGCGAATTGATGGTCGAGGCCGGTATCATGCAGCGCCTGATCGACTTCGCCAACAGCATTATCGGTCGCCTTCATGGCGGGCTAGCCCATGTCACTATCATTTCCGGAATGATCCTGGCCGCCGTCAGCGGCGCCGCCGTCGCCAGCGCCAGTGCGCTGGGCAGTTCCCTGGTGCCGTCGCTCAGCAAGCAATACGAAAAAGGCTATACCAGCGCCATCATTTGTTCGGCGGCCAATCTGGGACCGATTATCCCACCCAGCAACGCGATGATCGTTTACGCCCTGATGGCGGGATCCAGTGTTTCGGTGGGCGGACTGTTCATGGCAGGTGTGGTGCCGGGATTAATTCTGACCATCGGCTTTATGGCGCTTGCCAGCTTCATCTCCATGAAGCGCAATTACCCGCTAACCGGCGAAGCCTTCAGCATTCGCAACGTTCTTATTCAGTCGCGCAAAGCCTTCATCATTTTCATGATGCCGGTGATCGTCGTTGGCGGCATCGTCGGCGGCGTCTTCACGGCGACCGAGGGTGCGGCCATCGCTGTCGTTTATGCCGCCTTGATCGGGTTCTTTATTACCCGCGCGTTGAAGATTTCCGACCTCCCCGGCGCGTTGTTCCGGGCGGCGGTTACGGCGGCGATGGTTGGCGCTCTTATCGCATTCGCGGCGACGGTGACGTTCGTATTCACCATCGATATGGTTCCGGCGCGGATGTCTGAGTACATTCAGAGCCTGACCAGCGATCCGACGACGTTCATTCTTCTGGTCATGGTCATGCTGATCGTGGTTGGCATGTTCATCGAATCGAACGCCGCCTACATCATGCTGGTGCCGTTGTTTGCGCCGATCGCACTCGCCTATAACATCGACCCATTGTTCTTCGGCTTCCTGTTCGTGCTCAATCTGGTGGCGGGCATGATGACGCCGCCGGTGGGCGTGTTGCTGTTTGTCATGTGCGGCATCACGCGCATTCCGATGACCGATCTGATCCGCAGCGTCTGGCCGTTTGTCGTTCTGCAGTATGTGGTGTTGATTCTTTGTGTTGTATTCCCCGAACTGGTAACGGCATTGCCGCACTATCTCGGGTTCTAAACGCCACGCATGGCGTCGCGCAAGGGGCGGAAGCCAACGGTTTGAATTCCGGTTTCCGTCAACCACGAGGCGAATGCGCCGCTTTTCAGAATGCGGAATTCGTCCGTGCGGAAATGGGCACGCGGGGGCACGATGGTTTCGATGTCGCCGGACGTGTTGGGATGCAGCGCAACAAAGGTAAGGCCGGGCGGCAGCGTTTCCACCAGCCGTTTGTAGGTGGCATCGCTTTCTTCCGAGGAAACGCCCGGGGTCATGCGAAAGTCATCAATCAAGGGCATACCCTGGGCTTCCAGTTCCCCTGCCAGTCGGCCGTAGGGCGCGGTGTCCACGTCACCCATTCTGAGCACGCGGAAGTACTCTTCGGGACGTCGGGGCAGCAAAATCGGTAACTGATATTCCTGGCCCAACCGAACATAGATATCCACCAATGAAGGAATGGCCGCGGCCCCCATGTGGGTGTCGATGTGCGTGACGTCGATGCCGGCGGCCAATGCCCGGTCGATCTGGGCGCGCATTTCCATTTCTGCGGCTTCCGGTTCCACATGTTCGGCCAACAGAGCGACACGACGCCACATAAAGCCGTCGCTATCAACAAGGCCGGAAGCCGGACTGGCGCTCACCAAGGGCCGCCATCGGTAGCCGGGCCATTCGCAGGTCAGTGTCAAGTGTACGCCGAGATCGAATTTCGGCTCTCCGGCGGCCAGGTCGGCCATTTCGGGGAACCAGGGACACGGCACCATGACCGATCCGCAGGTGATGGCACCCGCCCAGGACAATTCGACGAACGCCTGATTTGCGCCGTGGCACATGCCGACGTCATCCGCGTGGATAATGACCGCGCGGGTATGCGGGTCCAAGCCGAGTGCCTTCGACGTCGGGTTCATCCCTTGGGTTCCGGTCGCAGACGCAGGGGGTCGGACAAAGCCATGTTCTGACCCCGGAAATACAGGTGATGGTCAGACTTGGAAATTCCCAACCCCTGTTTTTTTGCTTCGATGTGTACGTGGTAGAAGGCGTGGCCGGAGAAAGCAAAACGCCCCTCGGCGTCGGTTATTTCCTCGCCATGAAAGTTGATGGAGACAAGGCTTTTCTTGCCCAGTTTCACGGTGGCGCCAGCGACGGGACGTCCCTGCATATCAACGACACGGCCGGAAAATTTTCCATCGTCGTTCAGAACCACATAAATGTTCCAAAGGATCGAAACGATGGCGATGGTGCCAAACGTTATCGTGTAGCGGCTGCGCAATATGGACCACCACATAACCGGCTTACCCTTTGGCCGCGCCGGAGGTCAGGCCGGCGATGAACTGCTTTTGGGACAGCAGGAAGATAACCAGACCCGGCACCAGCACCATGATGCAAAAAGCATAAAGGGCGCCGGTGGTGTTCTCGTACACACTCAGGAAGCGCGACAATCCCAACGGTAGCGTCTGCATTGCCTCGTCACGGATGATGACAAGGGGCCACAGGAAATTGTTCCACGACCAGATAAAGGCCAGAATCACGTTGGTGGCGATGGCCGATTGCGACAGCGGAACCATAATCCGGTAGATGATCATCCAGTCCGGCACCCCGTCAATTCGCGCCGCGTCGATCAGGCTTTTGGGGATGGCGTCGAAACTGGCCTTGAAAACGAAAATACAGACGATGGTGGAACACAATGGCAGCGCCATGCCCATGTATGAATTGAGCAGCCCCAGTTCCTTGGTGATCAGATACGCTGGAATAATGGTGGCCTGAAATGGGATCATCATGCAGCTGAGGAACAGCATGATCACCGCCTTCTTGCCCACGAAGTCACGGGTCAGGGCGTAACCGGCCATGGCGTTAAGGAATACGTTGGCCGCGACCACGATGATCGACACGATGAGGCTGTTCGCCAGATAGCTGGCAAAGGGAATGGTGTACCAAACGTCCACGAAGAAGAAGAGATGCGGGTCCTCGGGCAGAATCGAGGGCGGGAAGGTAAAAATGTTCTCGCCCGTCAGGCTGGTCTTCAGGACCCAGTAAAACGGCACCAGCATGGCGGCACAGACGGCGCTGAGTGCAAGATGCAGGGGCCAGTGCGGATAGCGGTGCATCGCCTAAGTCCCTTCATCCACGGCGCCCGCATCACCGCCGAATAGGCGGTTGGCGAGCCAGGCCAGCGTTACGAAAAACAGGAAATTCACCACCGTCATGGCGGCAGCGTAATCGAATTTGGAAAGGGTGAAAGCGGCCCTGTAGATGTAGGTGATCAACAGCTCGGTAACGTGACTGGGGCCCCCCTGGGTCATGACGTAGACCAGATCGAAATTTGTAAACGAATTGATGATGCCGACCACGAAGCACAGGAAAATCGACGGCTTGAGCATGGGGAAGGTAATGCGGATGAAACGTTTCCAGGCCCCTGCTCCGTCGATGGCCGCCGCCTCGTAAAGGCTTTGCGGAATGTTTTGCAGGCCCGTTAGCAGGATGATCATGTAGAACCCCAGCACCTGCCAGATCGACGCCACGATGACCGAGGGGAAGGCCAGGCTGAAACTCTCCAGGAAGGGAATGCCCTCGTCGATAATGCCCAGGCTCATCAGCACGTAATTGATGAGGCCCACCTTCTCGTTGAACAGCCATTGCCAGATGATGCCGACCGCCACGGTCATCACCGGATAAGATAAAAACACGATGGTGCGATAAACGCCGCGCCCGCGAATACGGGTATCGACCATTAAGGCGATGATCAGCGCGAGCCCGATGCCAATGGGCGCGCTGGCCATGAGGACGGACGTGTTCCACAGGCTTTGCCAGAACACGTCGTCGTAGATCAGCATTTCCTCGTAGTGATAGAGGCCCGCAAACTCGGTGGGCTTGAACGGATCCCAGAACTGGAACGACAACACGCCGTTCCAGATCAGGGGAATTATCCGATATAGGGCGAAGATCGCCAGTGACGGCGCCAGGAAGAACCAAATGAGGATTAACTCACGGGTTCTCTTTTTTTTGATCAACGTGTTCATGTGTTCCTAGCACCGTCCCTGATGAATACCCTAGCGCCGGGAAAGAACCCGGTTGACCTTCTTTTCGGCGGCGTCGAGAGCTTCCTTGGCGCTCTTGCGGCCGAGAAGGGCGTTTTGCAGTTCCGGATAGAAGGCTTCCTTGACGGCGGCGTCCTTAGCCACCGGCCAGTTGCCCACCAGCTTGTCCAAGTGTTCTGTCTGGGTTTTCATGACCGAAACGGCGTCGGGGATGTTTTTCTCAAAGTAGGCCATGAGCTTTTTGTTGGCCACCTTGCTGCCGGTCAGCACGTTGAGCGACGAACCCAGGTCATAGGCGCCACCGCCGCTGGTCGCCATCTTGGCAAATTCCCAGGCAATCTTCGGGTACTTGGTGGACTTGGAAATGAGCAAGGCATGGGAGTTGGGGGTCGACCAGTTGCCCGGCATCTGGGCCACGCCGACCGTGTCCTTGTTCATCCACGGACCTTTGGCCTTCATCCACATGAAGGCAGGCGAGTGGGCCTGCAACATGCCGATGGTGCCCGCCGCGAAGGCGTTGTTGGGTTTGACCCAGCGGCCTGTCCAGCTGATCTTGTTGATGGCTCCGCTCTTGGTGGCGGCGGCCAGTTTTTCGACGGCGGCCACGGCCGCGGGCGTGTTGAAGGCAGCCTTTTTCAGATCCGGCGTGAACATCTCAACGCCGTTCATGGCCATCAAGGACCAATATAGCCAGTCGAAGTTCAACGTCATGAAGCCCGACTTTTCGCCACCGCTCAACTTTCCTGCATAAGCAAGAAGATCATCGAAGGTCTTGGGCGGCCCGGAAAGTCCGGCTTTCTTGAACATGGCCTGATTGTAGAAAAGCAAGGTTTTGGAGATGTAGAAGGGCACGCCGTAATTCTTGCCCTCGTAAACCCAGCTGCTCAGGAATTCCGGGTACAATTCGCTCGTATAGGAGGCCTGATCCGCCTTCAGGTACGGCGTCAGGTCCAGAAGTCCGCCCTTGGAGGCGTATTCCAGCCACAAACCGCCTTGTACGTCGACGATGTCAGGAGCCGTACCAGCCACCACCTGTGTCTGATAATAGGTGCTCCATTCCGAGCCCTTCTTGTCCAGCCATTCGATGGTAACGTCCGGGTATTTCGCTTTGAACTGCTTCATCCACTTCTCGGCTCCCGCCTTGAAGTGGGGGATATTCCAGGCAAGGAACGATATCTTTTTCTCGGCCTGGACCGGCGATGTTCCCAATACCGCGGCGACGGCAAAAGCGACAGCCGCAACGGTGGTCGTAATCGTGCTACGCATTGTCTTCCTCCTGCTTTTGTTGTCGTTTTCCAATAATTTCGGTCGATCAGGAGCCTAGAAGGCCAGTTGGACCTCCCTTCCCTCCGCCAGCGACCGCTCCGCTTCGAGACAGATGATGATGCGCTTGCGTGCTTCCTCTCCAGAGACGATGGGCCGACGATTGCGGAACGCTTCGACGACCTTCACCAACTCTTCTTCCAGTTCAAACAGTTCGCCCGATGGCGGCAACTCGAGCGTCTCGCATTTTTCCTCGCCGCCCTTAAGAACCTTCAATTCGAAAGTGGGGTGCCGGGTGCGGTCCATGGTTCCCGACCACCAGGTGCGAATAGCGCCCTCGCTGCCTACCAGTTCCATCACCTGATGGTGCTCGAAACCGGCCAAAGACTGGGTCACCATGGCGTACAACTGACCCGGCCAGCGAACCAGCGCCGTGAAATTGTCGTACATGTTGTGAGGCCCCGTTTGCTGACGATCCTTGGCGGAACCGGCAGCCAGCACGGAGACGGGATCGCCATGATCCTCGAAATACCACATGAGGGAGTCAAAGAAATGCACCGGCTCTTCCAGCGTCCAAGAACCCACCTTGTCGCCGTCGAAACGCCAACCACCGGAACCGGGCCGATAGGGGTGACGGAACAGGCTGACAAGAGCATACATGGGCTCGCCGATGGCGCCTTCTTCAACCAGGGTTTTTACGCGCCCCCACTGGGTGGACAGCCGGAACTCGTGACCGATGGTAAGGACACGGTCATTGCGCCGGGCTGCCTCGATAAGCCGATCGCACTCCTCCACGCTCAGCGCCATGGGCTTTTCCAGCAGCATATCCTTGCCCGCTTCCAGGGCGGCCACCCCCACTTCCGCATGCAGATGGTTGGGGACCACCACGTCCACCGCATCAATGTCGGCGCGCGCCAATACCTCTTGGTATCCACGGTACACGGCAATGCCGGGGAAAGCCTCTTTCGCGGCAGCCTCGGAGGCATCGTCACCAACGGCGATGGCCGCCAGTTCGGCACCGGGCGCCTTGATGATGGCGTTGGCATGATGCTGGCCCCAAAGTCCGTACCCGATCAGTCCAAAACGCATGCCCTAACCTCCCCTCGTTTATTATCGTCCCGATTTATGTCACAGAACCTTTTCCGTTTCGGCGTCAAACAAATGCATCTTGGCGGTGTCGACGGCCAGCGGCAGAGCATCGCCGGGGTGCAATCCGGTCAGGGGCGGCGTGCGCGCAACCACCTCGGACGAGCCGATTTCGAAAAAGAACAGAGTGTCGGAGCCCAGCGGCTCAATAACGTTGATGCGGGGCGAGATCGAAGGCACGCGGTCTTCGGCCAGAGAGAAGAATTCCGGCCTTAGCCCCAAAACCACATCCCGGTCCCGATACTGGGCGTAGCGGCTGCGACGTTCTTCCGGCACCGGCAGAACGATGTCGTCGGGAAGGGACAGTGCCAGATTGCCGTCGTCGCCGGTCAGCCGACACGGGATGAAGTTCATGGTCGGCGCACCGATAAATCCGGCCACGAACAGGGAATTCGGATGGTTGTAGACGTCATCCGGCGAGCCGATTTGTTCGATAATCCCGTCCCGCAAGACCACTATACGCTCGGCCAGGGTCATGGCCTCTACCTGGTCGTGGGTGACGTAGATGATGGTGGTGGCCACCGTCTGGTGCAGCTTTTTGATTTCCGTGCGCATCTGGGTACGCAGCTTGGCGTCCAGGTTGGACAGGGGTTCGTCGAACAGAAATACTTTTGGTCGACGCACGATGGCGCGGCCCATGGCCACGCGCTGGCGCTGGCCGCCCGACAGTTGCTTGGGTTTTCGCTCCAGCAAATCCATGATGTTGAGGATTTCAGCCGCGCCCTCGACCCGCTCGCGGATTTCGGCGGGCGGAATTTTCTGCATCTCTAACCCGAAAGACATATTGCGATAGACGGACAGGTGGGGATAGAGGGCGTAATCCTGGAACACCATGGCAATGTCCCGGTCCTTGGGCGCCAGTTCGTTGACGACCTTGCCATCGGTGGCGATTTCGCCCTCGGTGATATCCTCCAGTCCGGCAACCATCCGCAAAATGGTACTTTTACCGCACCCCGATGGGCCGACCAGCACCACGAACTCGTTGTGAGGAATGTCCAGATCGACGCCGTGAACCACCTCGTTGGTTCCGAAACGCTTGACGACGCCGCGTAAGGTAACTCCCGCCATTACTCAGCTTCCCCCAATTTCGTTTTTTTCCCCACCACCACTGAAAAGCCATTTTGCATCGAATGCAACCCCTATCCATGAGTGCCGTCAAAGAAAAATGGGGCTATTCGGTCTCGGTTATCTTTTCCCAGCACGGCCGGAGAGATTGTGGACGTGAACGTGGGTTCCCGCAGCGATGTCCCGTGTGGCGTCTCCAATGATTTCGCCATATTTTCGGATTGTCGAGCCCGACGGGATGGATGCCAAAGCGAACTTGTGGCACCGCCGGATATCCTCCCCCACCTTTACCTCCACGGGGCCTGCGGGCGTTCCCACGCGGGCCAATGCTCCCGCAGCCAAAGGGCGCAGGGCCGTCGCCACGCCATCGTCTGCATGCAGCACCAGGGCGTCGACGGGTTCGCGGGTTGATGTTTTATTCATAACGCTGGCCCCATTCGACTTACAACTTCCTCGCCTTCATCCAAAATCTCGCCAAAGGTCATGGTTCCGGACGCCACCTCCATGGCCAGATCGAGAAGATCGGGCACGGCATCGGCCAAATTCCGCCGCCCTTCGAAGACTTGGGTAGCCTCGAAATCGATCTGCGAGTTCAGACGGTCCACCGAATCGGGATTTGCCGATATCTTGATGGTCGGCGCAATCGAATTGACGAAACTGTTGCCCGCGCCGGTCGTGAAAAGAACCAGTTGCGCCCCTGCCGCGACCATTCCCGTCATCGACTCCGGAGCATATGCCGGGGCGTCCATAAACCAAAGGCCGGGACCGGGTGGCGCTTCGGCCATTCCGATCACACCTTGAATGGGGCGCGATCCCCCTTTTGCTATGGCCCCCAACGCTTTCTCTTCCAGTGTGCTCAGACCGGCTTCGATATTGGTCGGTCCGGGGTTGTCGCCCAACAGATCGATCCCGGCGGCAATCGCCGCGTCTTCTCGCCGCCGGACCGCTTCGGATATGGCCTCGGCGACCGATGGATCGGCGGCGCGGGCCTGAAGCAGATGAACGGTCCCGAACCATTCCATGGTTTCGCCAATGACGGCCCGCCCGCCGCTGTCGACCACCGCATCTACGACACCGCCGACCAGCGGATTGGAGACCAGACCCGAGCTGGGGTCCGACCGGCCGCACTCACCGGCAACAAACAACGCCGACAGGGGTGCGGGACGCCGCCTTTGGCGCGACAAATCGCGCGCCAAACCGGCGGCGGCGCGTAATCCCCGGTCGGTCAGCGTCAGGGCGTCATGGCCGCATTCGTCCAACGTCAGCGCCACCACTGGTTTACCCGTTTCAGATATGGTTTGCGCAAATTCGGCCACCTGCGGCGGATGGCCGCCAATCAGCAAAACCGCACCCACATTGGGATTGCGCCCCAACCCGATGAGGCTGCGACGATGGAGGTCATAATCCTCACCGACAATGCCGCTGCCAAAGGGCATGGCAAAGACGCGCGCACCCGGTATGGAGCGCCCGATCCGTCTCGCCGTCGGCCCGGTCAATCCGGTGATCGACAGGATCAAAAGATGATTTCGCACACCGATGGAACCATCGGGCCGTTCATATCCTTGAAAGCTTCGTTCGCTCATTTATCCGTCTCCGTCACCGCTCTAATTAGCCCGGCGATATAGCCTGTGGCGTAGGCCCGGCTGCGGTGTCCCCACACGGTATCGTTCACCATGCGTGGAACGTGATCGTCGATCAGGAACCCGTCGAACTTCACCCGAACCAACTCACGCAACACGGCCACCAGATCGACGTCGCCTTCATCAAGGAAGCATTCGCGAAACTTGGGCACCGTTCCCTTGATGTTACGGAAATGAATGAAATCGATTTTGCCGCGTTCACCGAATTCACGTAACGCCGCCATCATCGCGTCGACCCCCGATTCCGACCAGGTGCCCATACAGAAATCGAGGCTGTGGTTGGGGCTGTCACCGATCTCCAGCGCGCGGCGCACCCCTTCGATATTTCTAAAAATACGCGCGACGCCGCCCAGGCTGGGTACCGGCGGATCATCGGGATGAAGCGCCAGCCTGACACCGGCCTCTTCGGCAACCGGCAAAACCGCGTCGATGAAGTAGCTGTAGTTCGCCCACATATCGTCGTCGGTATATTCGCGCCCGAACATGGGCGGGGCGTCTTCCACCAACGCCAAGTCGAAAGACGAACAACGGGCCTGACCGCGAATCTCGGTGGTTTTGGACGTGCGCCAAACGCGCGTCGGCATCCAGTGGTATCCGAGGATGGGTATTCCGGCCCGTCCGATGGCGCGAATGGTTTCCCTGTAATTGTCAATCTGTTCGTCCCGTCCCGGCAGGCCCAGCATGGCCTTGTCGTAAAACCAGATCGGCACGTTCTCCAGCGCCTCGAGCCGCAGCCCGTAATCCTCAATGCGGCGGCGCTCCTGAACCAGTTCGAAGGTATCCCAGCGGCTGGTCGACCCAGACCCTCCATCAGCCACCCAATAGGTCCCGCCCAGCGCCCCCGATCCAAAAGACGCCTCGCCCGTAAATGGCGGGGTGTTCAACACGATCCCCTCGACCCCCAACTGTTTGGCGAAAAGCAGATCTTCCTCGGTAGCGCCTCTCAGGCTGCCGATTGCGACACGCATGTTCTGTTTCATGGCTTCCCCCGTACGCATTTCGTAGCGATTGACCTCGGCGCACCATCCGTTCCATCATGACCTACGGGGAGGACGCCATGAGAATTAAAAAGATCACACCGCAAGTCCTGACGTGGGAGCTTGACGGCGGTTTTCGCAATCCCATCATGACTTGGACCCACAAGACCGTGGTCCTGGTGTTCGTGGTATGCGACGACGGAACCGTGGGCGTCGGCGAATGCTGGGCGTCGGGGGCCGAACCGAGCGCTCTGGTGGCAACGCTGGAAGACGACGTATCGCCTCGCCTGATTGGCAAGGACCCCCTGGCCATCGGCGCAAACTGGTCCGAGATCGACGGCCTGTCCCAAATCAGCGCGCGTCAGGGCATTTTGCGGGCGGCTTTGGCCGGTATTGATATCGCGTTGTGGGACATTTTGGGCAAGGCAGCAGGTCTGCCGGTTTGGCGGTTGCTGGGCGGATTCTCGGATCGGGTATTTCCGTACGCCAGCGCCGGTTTGTATGCCCCCGGAAAGACCCCGGCGGATCAGGGAGCCGAAATGGCCGGGTATGTCGCCAAGGGGTTCACGGGCGTGAAGATGAAGGTCGGCGGCGCATCTTTCGACGAAGATGTGGCTCGTGTCGCCGCCGTTCGCGACGCCGTGGGACCGGACGTTCGCCTGATGGTCGACGCCTTGGGAATCATGACGCCGACACAGGCGCTTCGCTTTGCGAACGCCGTTGCGCCGCATGACGTCTATTGGTTCGAGCAACCCGTTGCGCCTGAAGACATTCGCGGACTGGCGGCGGTCAATCAACGCGGACCAATTCCCGTATCGGCCAATGAAAACGCCGTCGACCGGGGCCACTTCCGCACCCTCATTACCGAAGACGCCGCCCGCTTTATCCAGTTCGATGTTCTGGTTGTCGGCGGCATCACCGAAGGACGCCGTATCGCCAATCTGGCCGAAGCCTGGCATCTTCCCGTCACCCTTCATCATGCGGCCTCGGCGGTTTGTATGGCAGCCAACCTGCATCTGGCGGCGGGTTTGCCGAATTGCGATTCCATCGAGTACCACATGCTGCACCAATGGTTGTTTGACCGTGTGCCCGATAGCGATTGGGCGTTGTCCGATGGGCACATCCGGCTTGGGGACAAGCCGGGTCTCGGCCTCGATATAACGCCCGACAGCCTCTAGTCGTCTACCCGCCATTTGGCCAAGGCGTCTTCGTTTAGCTCAATTCCCAATCCGGGGCCTTCCGGCAACGTCAGAAAACCCTCACGAATGGTTGGTGTGATGGTTAGCGCGTGATCGAAGGACGGGTTGGGATTGGCATCCATTTCCAGCCAATCGGCACCTTCGACCGCCGCCATGACGTTGGCGCTGACGTAGAGACCGACGGCACCGCCGAAATTGTGCAGGCACAGCCTCCGTCCCTGCCCGATGGCGTCGCGGGCGAAGACCATTCCATCCGACACGCCACCGCATTTCGTGATATCGGGCTGGACCACTCCGGGGTTCCAGCGCGCAGTGACCTCAGCCAACTCTTGCCGACCATATGAGTTTTCGCCGAGGGCCAGAGGCACGTCGATGCGGTAGGGGAAATCGTCATAGGCGGCGATATCATCCACCGGGAAAGGTTCTTCCAGCCAATCCAGACGCGCTGCCTCGATATCGTCTTTCAACGCCAGCAGGCTTGCCGGTGTCAGGGTCTGATTGGCGTCGGCCATGATGGGTTCGTCACCCGCCGCTTTGCGCGCCGCGGCCAGCGTCGCCGGGTCCTTGTCGGGACCGAAACTGATGCGAACCTTGTAGCGACAATGACCCAGCGCGCGGGCTTCCTCAATCTGACCGGCGGTATCGTCGCAGCTTAAACCGCTGGCATATACCGGATAGCGGTTGGCGGTTTTCTTGCCACTCAGAAGATCGCGCAATGGCAGGCCCCTGCCCCGCGCGAAGGCATCCCAAAGGGCGGCATCAGTGCCGGCGATGACATGCTGAACCGGCCCCTTGGCCCCCCACTGCAAGGCCAGCAGGCGCAATTTCTCCTGCATCAACGCATACAGGCGGGCCGGATCATCGAGGGTTTCGCCGACAAGCAAGGGACGCACCACCTGCTCGAACAACGCCACCTTTTCCGAGCATCCCCAAAACGGGAAATTCGCCCATATCTCGCCCAGTCCCCGCGCGCCATCACTGGTTTCGGCAACCACGATCAGGTTGAGGCGTGCGTCCAAACGGCCGAACGGGGCGACGATGGGGCGCGGCAGGGGGAAACGCAGCAGTACGGTACGCAAATCGGTCAGAACCGGAGCATTCATATCAACACCGTGTCAAAAGGACGCCGTCGTCCGAGAATTCCATGGGCGCGAGATCGGACAGCACCTCGACCCCAGGTGTTCCCGCGATGTCTTCAAACAACGAATTTGAAACCAGAATCTCGTTCAGGTGCATGGTCGAACGGATTATGCAAAAACGGCTTTGGGCGGGATCGAGGCACCAGCTGGTAAGGGCGAGGGCCCGGGCAACGTCGCGTTCATCCGGCAGCACGATAGGTATGCGCGCTTTCTCGAGGATCGTCGCAACGATTGAGTTCATGTACATGGCCTGAAGGTCGAGCGAATTTGCCAGCGCACGCGGGATATAGTCGGCCATCCCGACGCCCATGCCGTTGCCGTGGGATTCCGGCGTGCAGCCCAAAACCCCTATCTTATGGATGAACGGTTTTGGCGGGTTGGGAACTCCTCGAATATCGGTTCGCCCCGTGACCGCGTAATCCATGCCCGCGCCACTGATTTCCTTGCCAAGAACTTCAACGATCATGGCGTCGATCTGCGCGAACGGAAGGCGCGCCAACAAGGACTTGGCCAGCTTCAAAAGCCTCTCGTCGGCGGCGTGAAAGCTTTCTGGCTCCACCGCCTCGACCGTCACGATGTCGTGGTGGGCGTTTTCGACCACGGCAAGGCCACAGACCATTGGCGCATTATCCAGCAACACACGTCCGATCTCGGGCAGCACTTCACCCAGTCCGATTGGAGGCCCCATGCGATGGACGTAATTTGCCCCACGGTCCTTGCCCAGACCGACGGCGACCATTTTTACCAAACCGCTCTCAATGGGACGGTCAAAACTGGTGTGAGACTTGACACGGCTGATCGTCACGATGCCATCGGCGGCTGCGGCATTGGCGTCCAGCATGCACGGTATGCCTTGAGACGTGGTTCCAAATTCCACCGTTTCCATCGTCGCACGAACCGGCGCGCCGACGGTGGCCTCGGATACGCCAAGGCGCTCCAGCACGGCCGCCTGCCCTTCTGCCGTTGCCCCGCCGTGGCTACCCATGGCCGGAACGATGAATGGATTATGCCCGCGGCCTTTAAGATATGCGACGACACCGGCAACCAGCCCAGGCAGGTTCGTCAGGCCCCTGCTGCCGACGCCAACCGCAATCCGTGCTCCCGAAGGCAAGGCATTGAGCTTAATTGCGCTCGATAGCGCCTGCTCGATAGCACTTTCCAAGTTATCGACCGGCGTTCCTTTGGGTTGCGGCAGGCGAACCCGCATCACGGTCGGAAGTTGGACGTCTGCGAGGACGGGGATGCGAACGGCGGGAAAAGTTGGGCTGGACACGACGTTTATCCTTATTCGGGAGACGGCAAGCCGTACCGGCGATAGGCCTCGGGCGGGGCCTCGTTTTCGGCCATCATTTCGACCATGCGTGCAATCAGGCGCGCCTCCACCTCGGGATCGTCAAGCGGCGTCGTTTGTCCCGGATCGGTTTGCAGGTCATACAGCACGTTCACGCAATCGGCGATGCCGCCACCCTGCACCGGCGGGCGTTCGGCGTCCTTGTGGCCCGGCAGTTTGAGGATCGGCGCACCCTTCGAGAACTTGAACTCGGTGGTCAGTTCGGCGCCCTCGAATTCATGGATTTTGAACAGCGAGCCCTGGTGCGCGGGCATCAGGGTGTATTCGTTGATTTCCTGGTTCTCGACGTCGACAGGATAACGGAAATAGGTGTAGCGCCCGTCGGTGATATCGATAGGCCCGCCAAACATGCCATAGAGTGCGGCATCGCGGATCGGTTGATCGCTTTCCAGCACGGGCCGGATGGATCGGCCTTCCACATCGGAGGGCACATCCGTTTCGCCGTGGAAATCCAGCAATGTCGGCATCAGGTCGATGGTTTGGGTCAGGCTGGAGCGCCGCTCCCCGCCCTTGTCGGCATGGTCCGGGTGATAGACCATCAGCGGAATATGAGCGACCTCGTCATAGTACGGCATACGGTTTTTGCCCCACCAGTCGTGTTCCGACAGCATAAATCCGTGGTCCGTGGTCAGCACCAAGGCCGTATCTTTCCACATGTCGTTGGCGTCGAAGAAATCGAGAATTTGCCCGAAATATTCGTCGCACATGGTCATCATGGCGGCGTAGTTGGCGCGAATTTCGGCGATTTGTTCCGGCGTTTCCTCGACCCGCTTGTAGCGCGGCCAATCAAGGATCGGCCCTTGATAATCGGTCGGGTACATGTCGCGGAAACGCTGGGGCGCGATGAAGGGCTCGTGGGGGCTGAAGGTTTCGATCTGCAGCATCCAGTCGTCGGCTTTTTTGTTGCGCTCGAGAAACTCAAGCCCGTGCTTGAAGCACTGCACGGCCGGGAAGTCTTCTTCCTCGCGAATGAACTGGCGGTTGGCGATGTGCCGCCAGCGCTTGGCGCGGTCCGTCTCACCGTGGGCGAAGTGATGATAGGTCTCGCGCCATTCATCCAGCGGCCAATCGACCAGACCTTTCCACGGGTCCCATTCCTGCCCGCGCATGTTCTCCCACGATGAATACCGGGTGTGGTAGCTCCAGCCGCCATCCTCGAAATAATGGTAGTGGTCCGTGATCATATGCGAATAGACGTCGCGGCGTTTCAGAATTTCAGTCGCCGAGTCATCATAGGGCTCCATCGGGCCCCAACTGCGATGCAGGAAATTCAGCCGCCCCGTATGCAATTCACGGCGCGCCGGCATGCAGGGCAGACTGCCCGTGTAATGATTGTCGAAAGTCACGGCCCGCTCGGAAAAGCGGGTGAAATTCGGCGTTTTTGCCCATTTTCCACCGTAGCATTCCATGGCTCGGCGATTGAGTGAGTCCATCAAAACGAAGACAGTCCGCATTGGAAGCCCTCCTGTTGCGCGTTGATCGCGCCTTATTCCCGTTGGCATGATCGCCAAGAAGAATTAAACTTACAAATACCCATATGGCTTACATCCATAACGATTCGGAATGGACCATGGAGCTCCAGTCGCTCAAATACTTCCTCGCCGTGGTTGACGCTGGCAGCTTCAGCGCCGCCGCCCGTTCCCAAAACATCACCCAACCGGCCTTGACCAAGAGGGTTCGTCTGCTTGAGGAGGAATTGGGGGTTCGTCTGTTCGACCGGTTGCCGCGCGGCGTTTCGACAACTTCCTATGGCGAAGCCCTGGCCGGCCACGCCCGCTTGATACGAAGCGAGGTCGAAAACGCCAGCGCCGATATTGATTCCCTTCGCGGCGCGCGGGCCGGTCATGTTCGGATCGGTGCGGGGCCATCCTGGGGCAGCGACCTCCTGCCCCGCGCGATCGAACGGGTGCATCGTGATCGGCCGGAAATCCAGTTCTTCGTGCGGCAGCTTCCCGAGGACCGCCTGTTTCCGGCTCTGTGCGACGGCGAACTCGACATCGTGGTCGGCGTTGTCCCGCCGCCTGCCGGGTTCGAAAACCTCGAGAGCACCACATTGATTTCGGACCAAACCAATGTCGTAGCGCATACCGACCATCCTTTGACTCGAAAATCGAGGGTCCGTCTTGCCGATTTGCTGGAGTATCCCTGGGTGCTTCCCAGTCACTTGACGATGATCCGCAACGTTTTCGATCAACTGTTTCACATCGGTGGCCTTAATCCGCCGAAGCCGGTGCTTGAGAGCGATCCCCTGGTTATCCGGTTGGCGCTTCCGCGCTATGGGAATTTCCTTACCTTTACGGCCTCGCAAAACTTGGTGGAGTTCGGAATCGGTTCCCTCGTGTCGTTGAATGTCCCGGAATGTTCTTGGCAGCGAAACGCGGGCATTTCGGTTCGCTCGTCGGGTCATCTTTCACCGGCCGCGCGCCGACTAATCACCGAATTGGAGCAAGTTTGCAGCGAAACGCCACATAGCGCGGTGAATACGGGCTCTCGCACATAAGATATCTATTTGCCCTCGCGCTTTCGATTCCGCCAATCCTGGTAGAACGGCCAAAACAGAAGAACGACGGAGATGATGACGAAGATCAGCGGCAATGGCCGGGTGACGACGGGCGAAAAATCCCCGTCCGTCATCATCAAACCGGAGCGCAGCTTCGATTCCGCGATGGGCGCCAACACGAAACCAATGACGAATGGCCCCAGCGGCACTTTCGAGCGCTCAAGGAAATAACCGAAAACACCGAATCCCAGCATTACCCAGACATCGAAAAAAAGGTTGTTCAGTGCGAACGAACCAATGACGCAGAACACCAGAATCGGCGGCAGCACGTAGGCACGCGGTGTGAACATCAACTGGGCGATCTTGCCGACCGAGCTGGTCATGATGCCGTACATCATGATGTTGGCCAGCAAACAGGCCGAAATCATGGCGTAGACGATTTCGGGGTTGTTGAGGAACAGCGTCGGTCCCGGCTGGATGGCGTGGATCATCAGTGCGCCGATCAAAATAGCGTCGATGACGCTGCCGGGAATGCCCATGGCAATGAGCGGAATAAGCGCCCCGCCGATTGTGGCGTTGTTGGCTGCCTCGGAAGCGACGATGCCTTCCTCGCTGCCGGTGCCGAATTTCTCGGGCGTCTTCGACATATTCTTGGCCGTCGTATAGGCGACGATGGACCCGATATTGGCTCCGATTCCGGGCAGGATGCCGATCCAGGTGCCGATCACCGAGGATCGCAACATGTTCCAGGCCTGGTTTTTCCAGTCCTTGAACGACATCAGAATGCCCTTGGTCGAGAATTTGGTGCGCTCAATGGTGCGGTCAATATCGACGATGTCGGCGATCAACTGGCTGACGGCGAACACACCGATCAGAACCGGCAACAGGCCAAGGCCGCCATTAAGATATAAAACGTCCCAGGTCAGGCGCGGGAAACCACCTGCCGCGGGATCAACGCCGGGCATGGCGACGAGCATACCAAGCGCGCCAGACAGCAGCCCCTTCACCATCGAGCCCTGGCTGACGGATGCGATCAAGACCATCGCCATCACCACCAGCGTGAAATACTCAAACGGCCCAAACCGTGTTGCCAGATCCGACAGCGGTTCAGACACCAAAACAAGAAATATCCAGGAGATAATCCCACCGATAAACGACGCCGCGATACCAAATCCCAAGGCCCGACCGGGCTGACCGCCACGGGCCATGGGATAACCGTCAAAGGTGGTCATCACGGCGGCCGGTGTGCCGGGCATGCGCATGAGCGTGGCGGTGATGAGACCGCCGCTGATGGCGCCCACATACATGCCGATCAACAACGCCAGCGCGTTGCCCGGTATCATGTTGAAGGTTAGCGGAAGGGTCAGTGCGATCATCATCGCGCCGGTGATACCGGGGATCGCGCCGCCGATAATTCCAAGAAAAGTTCCAAGCCCGACCAGCAGGAACGGGATCGGGGTCAGAATGTGCGTAATGCCTTCAAGTAGCGGAGCCATGGCGTTTATCCGGTCGGGAGGTCGACATAAAAGATTTTCGTAAACACGAACTCGCAGCCAAAACCCATGACCACGGAAATTCCGAAGGCGATGAGCACCGGCATTGCGGCGGGCAAATGGGCGCGGTCAAAAGACGTCACCCAGGCCGCAAAGGCTCGCAGGGGCGGCCTTCCCAACAGGAACAGGATGGTAATCAGCAGGAAGACCGTCGAGACGACACCGAATCCCAGAACTCCGAGATAAAGGACAACAATATATAACCCCGACATCACGAGAACCGCCGTCGCCGACCATGGCCGGGATTGGAATCCCGACGCCACATCAGCAGCTTCGGCTTCCAATTCTTCTGCCGTCTTTTCGGGAACGGTATGCCGTGCCAACGCAATTGCGGCCCGGGCCAATATAATCAGGCACAGGCCGATAATCAGAAACGCAATGGCTTGGGGCACCGGTCCCGATCCCAGGGGCTCAAACGTGCCCGGCGGCAAATCCCAGCTTTCGATGAGGACGGCGACGCAAACGGCAATGATAAACAGCATCAAGCCGATGTCGCGCTTGGCGATGGTTGGATTCACGATTGGTCTCCCGAAGACGACGGAACCTGCCCCGGCGCGATGGCCGGGGCAGATCCGATCAGCGCCTCATGGGCGCATCGTTTTCTACTTTTTCTTCTTCTTACCGGCTTGCTTGGCGGTCGGCTCGACAATCTTGTATGTCGCGTCGAGCTTCTTGGCGAAAGCCGCACCGCGGACAAACGTCGCCGCCATGGCTTTTTTCTTCAGCATGGTTTTGACGTAGTCGGTCTCCATCGCCTTTTCGAGAACATCGGCAAGACCGTCGACGGCTTCCTTCGGTGTGCCCTTGGGCGCGAACCACCAGCTGCCGACACAGTAAACGAGTTTGCCGAGACCGGCTTCTTCACAGGTCGGAACTTCGGGAGCACCCGGCGCGCGGGTCGGGAACATGTAGCACAGGCCCTTCACGCCCTTGACCTTGAAGTTAAGGTATTCGGCCATCGACAGAACGGTCGTATCCGTCTGCTCACCGATCAGGGCGGTGAAGTTGGCGGTGCCGCCGCCGATCTGCACGAAACGGAAGTTGGCGCCCGGCGTCGTGTTCTGCAACTGGATGCCCGCCATATGATTCAACGCGCCGAGATTGGCGCCGAAGATCAGGCTATCGGGTTTATCTGTTGCCATCTTGAGCAGCGAATTCACGTCGGTGAACCGCTTGTCGTCCTTGCGTACGCAGGACAGCAGGCAGAATTCGGATGTTTCGGCCACGGGCTCGAAGTTCGCATGACCGAAATCGATCATTCCGCTGCCCTGTGCGCCCATCAGCGCTTTGTGAACAAGCAGGAAGGTGTAGCCGTCCGGCTTCGCTTCCAGAACTTGGCGCGAGCCGATGGTGTAATGCCCGCCGACATTCACGATCGTCAGCTTCTGCGACTTCAAATTGTTGTCGACGATGGCTTTCTGGAAAGTACGGGCCGTCTGGTCGCTGGATCCGCCCGGTTTGAACGGGACAATGACCTTTACCGGTTTTTCCGGCCATGCGGCCTGAACCGGGGCAGCAACAAACACCGCCAGACCGACGGCAATCATCGAAGAAACAAGCAAGCTTTTCATATCATTCGCCTCCTGTCGCGATAATTCTCACGAAGAGAGCCCCGCAGGCCGATGGGTCTTTGGCGCTTCCCCCACACTCATTCACCGCATCTCGGAAGCGATTTATTATTATTATTTTTCGCCGAAGAGATGGCGATAATTTCAAACTATACCCTGTGCACGCCTAATCCCACAAGCTATAATAATGGCGTTTCCTATTACCATTTGGAATACCACCTTTTCCGGACGTTATGTGTCTCAAAGCCTTGGAATAAGCGCGTAACGACTATGGGAGGCTCGGCGGAAATGCCACAAGAACGACCCAACATTCTGTTCATCATGTCGGATCAACACACGCAACGCGTGATGGGCTGTTATGGCGACGACGTGGTCGCGACGCCCAACCTGGATCGGCTGGCGAACTGCGGCGTGACCTTTGATGCCGCCTATACGCCGTCGCCGCTTTGCGTACCGGCGCGTATGTCATTTTTGACCGGTCGCTACCCCAACCGCCAAAGTTGCTGGACAAACAGTGATATGCTGCCGTCCGATCAGCCGACCATCGCCCATTGTCTGGGCGCCGCGGGATATAACCCGATCCTTGTCGGGCGCATGCATTCAATCGGGCCGGATCAGTTGCGCGGTTTCGTACGGCGCGAGGTTGGCGATCACAGCACCAACTGGATCGGGGGGGTTCCGCACTCGCTGGGCGTGTTGAACAAGACCAACGATCCCTATCGGGTCAGCCTGGATAAATCCGGCGCCGGGCAATCTTCCTATGAATGCCATGACGACGACGTAACGGCTGCGACCTTGCAGGTTCTGGACGAAATCGCCGAAGCGCGTAAGGGCGGTGACGCCGAACCCTTCGCCCTATCGGTCGGCTACCTGATGCCGCACCAGCCGTTTGTCGCGCGGCCCGAGTTTTACGACCGATATAAAGGCCGCGTCGGCCTGCCGGATATCCCGGCGGTCGAAAACGAGCATCCGTATATGACCGAATGGAGGGACTTTACCGGCATTTCGGATGTGCCGGACGATACCGCCGTGCGTGCGCGCACCGCTTACTACGCGCTGGTCGAGGAAATGGACGCCATGATCGGGTGCATCCTTGATAAATTGGAGGAACTCGGCCTCGCCGAAAACACGCTGGTTGTCTACACGTCCGATCACGGCGACCAGTTGGGCGAGCGCGGTCTGTGGTGGAAACAAACCTTCTATGACGAATCGGCCAAAATCCCGCTGTTGATGTCCTGGCCGGGCACGTTGCCGCAAGGCCAACACCGGGGACAGGTGGTCAATCTGATCGATCTGGCGGCAACATTGCTGGAAGCGGCGGACGCGCCGCCCCTTCCCGACGCTGACGGGCGATCCTTTTTGCAGGTGGCGCGGGACGGCAACCGCCCCTGGATCGACGAGACCTTTTCGGAATATTGCACCGACGGCGTGGCGCCGTGGACACTGCCCACACCCACCCGTCAGCGCATGATCCGCACCGACCGCTGGAAACTGAATTACTACGACGGTTACCGTGCACAGCTTTTCGACATGCAAAATGATCCCGGCGAAACCCGCGATCTGGCCCTTGATCCGGAATTTGCCGATCTGCGCGACGCCCTGATCGCCCGTGTGCTGGTCGACTGGAACCCCGAGAAAATTGCCGATGAACTGGCGGCAAAAATCCCGCGCAAGGAGCTGCTGCGCGATTGGAGCCGGGCCGTCAAACCGGCCGACACCTACCGTTGGAAAATCCGCGAAGAAGACAACTGGCTGGAAGAAAGTTCATCATGACAAGGAAACGCGTCGTCGGCATTACGGTTTTGCCCGAATACATCCAAACCGAAGGCGTTGAAGGTGTTCTCGACAGTCTGGCGCGGGCCGGAGCGACGGCGGTCTCCACGTCCCCCTACGTCATGGAGCCCGCCGACGAAAAAACCGGCAGCCGTGAACCGCCCGGCGATAGCGATAAAGGTATCGTTCGCCTGCTTGACAGGCCGCTGTGGGGCAAGCGTGAAATTTTTGTCCGCACCGAGCCGAGCTTCGTTCCCGACCTCTCCATTTATGAGGGACTGCGTTACCAGCCGCCCGAACCCGGCCCGCTGACCCATGCCGAAGGTGCAATCGTTGCCGACTTCATCAAGGCCGCCAAGACCAAGGGTCTGAAGGTCTATTTTCAGGTGATGTCGGCCGTCCCGCCGGGCTACCGCGTGCAATTCGGTGGCCCCGAAGAAGATGACATCCCACGTCTTCCCGGCGGCGTGCTTCCGACCCGCCGTATTGACAATAACGGTTCATTGGCCAGCTCGCATATTGTCGACTACGGCTGCGCCATGCTGCGCGATCTGTGCCGCGCCTATCCAGATATTGACGGCTTCCGCGTGGATTGGCCGGAATATCCGCCCTATACGCCGGACGGCGTATTCCTTGATTTCGGTGCCCACGCAAGAAAAGCGGCGCAACGAATGGGTCTGGACTTCGCGCGCATGGAAGGCGACGTCGGGGGCTTGCGCTCGACCTTGCTGGGCGGTCTGAACGACAAAATGCTGGAAGACAATGGAGCTCTGCGGGAATTGGCTGCGCGGCCCGGCGTTACCGATTGGCTGCAATTCAAAACAATGCTGGCCGAAGAACTGCTGGTGGCCTACCGGGCCGCGATCGATACAGACAAGGAACTGATCGCCATGGCGTTCCCGCCACCGTGGTCACTGCTGTCAGGTATTCCCTACCGGAAATTGGACGGCGTGTGTTCCAGCGTTCAGACAAAACTCTACACCATGCACTGGCCGACCATGCTGCGCTTTTACGGAGATGCGATATTGGAAGCCAATCCAGGTCTTTCTTCAGAAAAACTGCTCCGATTCATATTGCGTCTTCTCGATATTGCGGATGATGCGGGTCTGCCCAACTATGAAGACTATGCCTATCCCGGACCGGACGAGGCCCATCCCTGCGGCGTGGAAGCGCAGGCTCGAAAAATCCGCCAAGCACAGACCGAGGCCGGGTCTGTCCCGGTCGTCGCCGCCGCTCACTCATACGGCCCGCTTGACGATGTTCGCGCAAGATTGCGCGCGGCTTGGGAAGGCTCAAGTGCAGGCGTATGGGTCAACCGGTATTGCTATATCGCCGACGAGAAGCTGGACATCATCCGCGAGGAGACCGCTCAGTAGCGATCCACTCTGGGTTCACCCGGCGGCACCGTTCCCATCATCGCATCCAGATGGCGATGGAGGATTTCGGTCTTCAGATCGCGGCTGCCCGGATCGTCCCACAGGTTTTCGAATTCGCCGGGGTCATTTTTCAGATCGTACAGTTCGCCGACGCCATGACCGTGGTAGACCGCCATTTTGTATCTTTGGTCACGATACATGGTGCCGTGCGACCCATCGGGTTGGGCTAGGGCGTCGTAGAACTGGGAAATCACGTGGTCTTTGTGATGGCCGGGGTCCTGCTCGCCGCACAAAAGCGGATGCAGCGATTTACCCTGCATGTTTTCGGGAATGTCCATCCCGGCGGCGTCAAGCAGGGTCGGCGCAAGATCGACCAGTTCAACCAGGGCATCGCTGACCACACCTTCGCCAATGCGGCCCGGCCAGGCGGCAATCAACGGCACGTGGACCAGTCCCTCAAAGAACCGGCATCCCTTGTAGATCAAGCCGTGATCGCCAAGCAGTTCGCCGTGATCGCTGTGAAACAGGATGATCGTGTTATCAAGCTGCCCACTATCGCGAAGCGCATCGACGATCCGTCCAAACTCGTGGTCGACCAGTTCGATCATTCCGTAGTAAGCGGCCTTGACCTGTCGACCGTCGAAATCGTCTGGCGCGGTATAGGCCAGAGATTCGCGCGCAGCTTCACCCGATCCGCCTTCGCGTAGCGGCTTGTTGGGATTGATGGCTTCCACCGCCTGCTGGTCAATGCCCCGGAACGCTTTCTGCCGCTCTATGTCCGTTTCGCGGAACAATGGCGGCGGCAACGTGGCCGGGTCGTACCGGTCCAGATATTCCTGCGGCGGATCAAACGGCGGATGCGGATCGAACGGGTTTGCGCTAAATAGCCAGGGTTGGTCGGCGTCGCGCTTTTCGTTGATGAAGCGGATCGCCATTTCGCTGCACCACGTGGTCTGGTGCAATTCGGCCGGAACCCCCGCCCCGCAGAACCCGCCCAGCCCATCGAACAATTCGATGGGATCGACCCCTTTTTCGTTGCGCAGCCAGTCGTCGTAGGCGTGACCTTTGGGGTAGTCCGGCGTCGGATGGTGGCTCCAGTGAAAAACCCGGTAGCCGTCATCGACCCTTTCTTCCATCTTTCCGGCCGCCGACAAATGCAGCTTTCCGGCCAGTCCGCAATCATACCCCGCATCCGCCAGCAACTTGGTGACAAGCACTTCGTGGGCCGGAAAACGGCGGTTTCCGTTACGGTGAACCTGATGGGCGACTGGGTAGCGCCCGGTCAGCATGGTTGCGCGGCTGGGGGTGCAGATCGGGCATTGGGTAAACGCGTTTGAAAACGCCGTGCCCGCGCCGCACAGGGCATCGATATTGGGCGTATCGATGTGCTGATTGCCCAGCGCGGCGATCGTATCCCAGCGTTGCTGGTCGGTGCAGTACCACAGGATATTCGGTCGCCGCGCCATGCTGCTATTTCCCTTGCTTCTAACGGTAGTCTTTCATCCACTCGCTGGTCTTGAACTGGCTGTCGATGCGCCATTCGCGCAGGACGTCGTGCATTTCCTGCTTCTTGGATGCGTAAGCCGAATCGTCCCACAGGTTCTTGATCTCGCCAGGATCGTTTTTCATGTCGAAAAGCTGTCCGTGCGAGGCACCGGAATAGTGGGTCATTTTCCAATCGTGGGAACGGACCATTGTCACCATTTCGGCTTCCTGCAGGTTGCCGTCGCCACTTTGTTCGGCGAAGACGTAATCGCGTCCAGCCCATTCCTCGCCGCGCAGGGCGGGCAAGGCCGAAATGCTCTCGAAAGTTTCGGGAACATCGATACCGGCCAGTTCCAATAATGCGTGCGAGATATCGAAGTGCTGACACAGCGCATCCACCGTATGGCCCGCCTTAACAATACCCGGCCCCCACACAATGGTGGGCGCGCGGACGATCTGCTCATAGGATGACCATTTCTGGCTTAATCCGTGATCGCCGAGGCAGTCACCGTGGTCAGACGTGAAGACGACAATGGTGTTGTCCAGATAGCCTTCTTCCTCCAGCGATTTCATGATCTCGCCGACCTTGTCGTCGATCATCGTCATATTGGCGAGATAGTAGGCGCGCTGACGGAAACGGCCCTCGTCGTCGGGATCAAACTGGTGGGCCACCGAGTCGTGATCGACCTCAGTGCAGTGCTTGCGGTACTCCTTGAGCGGCGGCGGCAAGCTCTCCAGATCCTCGTCCAACACCGGATCGATGGGCAGATCCTTCTTCATGTAAGGCTCGGCGTAGCGCGGCGTCGGATCGTATGGCGGATGCGGCCCCGGGAAACCGACCTGCAGGAACAAGGGCTCGGTCTTAGGATAGGTTTTCAGCCACCATTCGGCCATGCCGCCGACGAACATGTCGGAATGAAGTTTCTCGGGCAGTTCCCATTCGAACGCGCCCAGGCGTTCCTTGTAATCATCGCGCAACCGGTAAGTCTCGCGCTGCTGCTTGACCAGACCGTTGGCGGCCAGCGCCCGGTCCCATTCGTCCAGATAGTAGCGGCCCTCAAGATAGCGATCCTTGTTTTCCACGTTGTAGCGCTGGTGGAATCCGCACGGCGTATCGTGCGGCCAGGTGTGCATCTTGCCGATGTTGACGTTGTGATATCCGGCGTCGCCCAGATTTTCCAGCCACGAATGCTTCCATTCGCAAGCGTTTTTCAGGATGCCCGTGGTATGCGGGTAATAGCCCGTGAAAATTGCGGCGCGGGACGGCGCACAGGACAATCCGGCGGCGTAACAACGCGAAAAGACAACCCCCTCGCGGGCCAGCCGGTCGAGATTCGGCGTGTCCATGTAAGGATAGCCCAGCGCGCCAATGGTGTCGTAACGCTGCTGATCGGTGATGATGTAGACGATATTGGGTCGCTTCTCACTCATGACAGATAATTCCTATGCCTTATTTTTGGCCGCAGCGGCTTCGCGCTGACGGCGGATCATGCGCTCCTGATAAACGGGCCACAAAAGCGATAACACCGAGACGACGACAAACACGGTCGCCACCGGGCGGGTGAACAGATCAAACATGTTGCCTTCGGACATCATCAGAGCCGAGCGCAGTTGCTCTTCGGCAATGGGCGACAGAACAAAGCCGATGACAAACGGCCCCAGCGGCACCTTGCAATATTCCAGACCGAAGCCGATCAATCCGAAGACCAGCATCACCCAGACGTCGAAGAAACGATTGCCCAGCGCATATGTGCCGATAACGCAAAACACCAGGACCCCCGCCAGCAGGTAGCTTTTGGGGATGTACATCACCTTGGCGATTTGCACGACCGCGCCCAGCATTAGAACGACCATGATGATGTTGGCGATCAGGTAGGACGAGATAAACCCGTAGGCCACCTCGGGATTGGTGGTGAACAACAGCGGGCCGGGCTGCATGTTGTGAATGATCAGCGCGCCCAACAGGATGGCGTCGACGACACTTCCCGGAATGCCCATGGTAATCAGCGGAATCATCGCCCCGCCGATGGAGGAATTGTTGGCGGTTTCAGCGGAAATGATACCCGGCTCGTGACCGGTGCCGAATTTTTCCGGCTCCTTGGAAAGGTTCTTGGTCGTCGAATAAGCCAGCATCGCGGCGATGTTGGCGCCGATGCCCGGCAACAGCCCGATCCAGGTTCCGATGACCGAGGAACGGACCATGTTAATGCCGTGGGCCTTGAAGTCCTTGACGCCGAGCATAATGCCCTTGCGCTGGACCGCCATCATCTTGGGCTTCCAGTCGATTTCAACCGCATCCTTGATGATCTGACTAATGGCGAACGCACCGATCAGAACCGGAAGCAGTTTCAGGCCGGCATCAAGGTCGTGAAAACCGAAGGTAAGACGCATCTGGCCCAATGACGGGTCCATGCCCGGCATGGCCAAAATCATGCCCAGGCAACCGGCGATCAGCCCCTTGATCATGGAGCCCTGCGCCAGTGACGCCAGCATGACCAGCGCCATCAGAACCATAGTGAAGTATTCCCACGGTCCGAATTTCAGGGCCAGCTTGGCCAATGGCGGCGACAATCCGGCCAGGAAACACCATGAAATCAATCCGCCAACGAACGATGCGGTAATACCCAGGCCCAGCGCGCGGCCGGGCTGGCCACTGCGGGCCAAGGGAAAGCCGTCAAACGTCGTCATGATGGAAGCAGGCGTTCCGGGCATACGCAAAAGCGTTGCCGTAATCAGCCCGCCGGAGATGCCGCCCACATACATGCCCACCAGCAGGGTGATGGCATCAACGCTATGCATGTAAAAGGTCAGCGGAAGGGTCAGGGCGATCAGCATGGTCGCCGTCAGACCCGGAATGGCGCCAACGACGATTCCCAGGGAAACGCCCAGGGTCAGCAACAACAGCGGTTGAAAGGCGAAAAGGGCGTCGAAGGAAGCAAACATTTCAGCCATGTCAGACGCTCCCCCACAACCACTCGGTTATAGGTAAATCTACATAAAGAAATTGCGTAAAAATCAGGAAGTTCCCCAATGCGATGACCAGCGCAAAACCGACGATCCAGGGAAGTTGCTTTTTGTCACCCCGCGTGAACAGCACAACCAGCGCCACGAGGAACGCCACCGTCGCCTCGACAAACCCCAAAACCCCGAAATCCATCACGGCCACGTACGTCACGGTCAACAGGAACATTCCAATGGCGGCCTTGGGCCTCCGTTCGAAGTCATCCTTCACGGGTTCCGGCGGAACGTGGAAAGGAAGCGCCTTGACCGCCCGGACCAGCAAGTAAAGCGACAACAGCGCCATAATAACGCTGAGGCCCTGCGGCAATGCCGCCGAGCCCAATGGCTCCCAGTACGCCGGGGGAAGGTCCATTGCCGCCACATAAATAACAGCGGCAAAAATGATGATGACGACCGAGAGAACGATATCCGCTTTGGGATTGGTGACACCGCTTTGCATGAGATTTGTTCCCGTCACGGCGATGGGGGATTAGAGCCGATACTGCCGAGCCCGCCCGCGCGGGCCCGGCAGCAACCGGATCGGCAACGAAATTGCCGATATTCAGCCTACTTTTTGATACCCGCGGCCGCTTTCTTAAGGTCCACGAGCAGTTTCTTGGATTCGGTCATGGCCGTCGGGCCGTCGGTCCAATACGGATCGAGGACGCGATCGACGAACCACGTCTGGATCTTGGGATCGTCCATCACCGCCTTGAAGGCCTTGGCGAGAACGTCGACGCGATCCTGCGGGGTTCCCTTGGGCGCCAGCCACCAGTTCGGGTTGGCCCAGGCAACGTCGTAGCCCAATTCCCTGGCGGTCGGGACTTCCTTGATCTTCTCAACCCTGTTGGGGCCGAAGAAGACAAGGGCGCGCATTCCGCCGCCCTGCCATTTGGTGTATTCAGCGGCCGAGAAAAGCGAGATGTCGGCATGCTTGCCCAGCAACGCCTTGCTGCGTTCGGCACCACTGCTGGCGGCGAGTTTGCGGGTCTCAAAATTGGCTGCCTTGGACAGAAGCGCACCCACGAAATGCGGGATCGAGCCGATGCCGATGACTTCGACGAGGCTTTTCGGCTTGGCCTGAAGCTGGGAGTGAAGATCGGCCCAGGTCTTATAGGGCGAGTCCTCATGCACCACCCAAACCGGGCTTCCGCCACCGGCAAAACCGATGGATTCGAAATTATCCGGTCCGAATTCGAAGGTGCCCATGGCGGTGGCGATCAGCATTTGATGGTGCCAATGGATCAGGGTATAGCCGTCGGCCTTCGCTTCGACGACCTGACGGCCGGCGATGGTCGAGCCCGCGCCCGGAACGTTGACGATGACCAGCGGTTGGGGAAGCAGATTGCGTTCCTTGATTTCCTTGGCCATCAGGCGGGCCACGGTGTCGGTGCGTCCGCCCGGCTTGAAGCCAACGATCACTTTAATCGGCTTTTCGGGATAGGCCGCATCAGCAGCGCCACTGTTCCAGGGCGATGCGGGTAGCATGGCGAAACCGGCAGCTAACACCGCCGACAGGCACCAAGTCGAAACCTTTTTATGCATGAGTGTCTCCCTTATGCGGCGCACGGCCACAAATTCCTGGAACCCTGCCCCGGCCCATTATTCGGGCACTTGACGGCTGTCCCATTATGTTGAACAATCGTTCCTTATATTGGGATGGTAAGAAAAGCAGCGGTGTTTTGTCAAGGTTCGAGGCTTCGTTATCATGAACAAAGATTCGCTAAGCAGCACGACACTGACGAAAAGCCTGATGTTGATGGAAGTCCTGGCCGATGCCGGATCGCCAATGGGGCTGAGCGAACTGGTGCGCAAGGTTGGTCTGCCCAAAAGCACCTGCCACCGCATTCTCTCGATTCTCGTCAACGAACACTTGGTTCAGTTCGAACAGAAAAGCCGAACCTATGGGATCGGCTTTAGGTTCATGAGCCTCGCCTTTCAAACATGGCAAAATCTGGACCTGCGCCGGGCGGCTATTGAAGACATGCAACGGTTGGGAAAATTCACGGGCGAGAACATTCATCTGGCCGTGCCTGACGGCAACGAAATCGTGTACATCGACCGCGTGGAAAGTCACAAAATTCTTCGTCATCGCTCGGCCATCGGCAATCGCGCCTCGGTTCATTGCACGGCGCTGGGAAAGTCGATGCTGGCCTCCATGGACGCCGACAGGCGCGAAAAAATCATCGCATCCCTATCGCTCGACGCGGTTGCCGAAAACACCATTACCGATGCGAACGTGTTTGAGCGCGAAATCGCCGAAGTCCGGCGCAAGGGATACGCAACCGCGGTTAAGGAACACCAGTCCGACGTCTGTGGCATCGCCGCAAGTATCCGTGATTTTCGTGGCGAGATCGTGGGAGCTGTCTCCGTCTCGGCACCGATTTTCCGGACCGACCGCGAGAAACTGGAAGGGTGGGCTGCGGCCGTGATGGAATGTGCGAGGCGCGTTTCGCAAAATCTAGGATGGATGGATTAATTGGGAACAAACGCAATGGCCGATCGCCCGAACATCCTTTTCATATTGACCGACCAGCACGCCCAGCGCGTCGCCGGATGTTACGGCGACGGCATCGCCGACACCCCGAATCTGGATCGTCTGGCCGAAACCGGTGTCACGTTCGACAATGCCTACTGCCCTGCCCCTCTATGCGTACCCTCGCGCATGGCCATGATGTCGGGCCGTTACCCCGACGCCATCGATTGTTATGG
>Ga0233431_1001662_pt1 | contig 36729 bp, 28 predicted proteins | sample SI_118_April2016_FD_179867 | JGI IMG/M metagenome (GOLD analysis project Ga0233431, IMG submission 179867) | Seawater microbial communities from Saanich Inlet, British Columbia, Canada - SI_118_April2016_200_MG | ecosystem: Environmental > Aquatic > Marine > Inlet | place: Canada: British... | reverse complement strand
TTTCTGATCAGATTTAGATTTTTTTTAGATTTTTTTGTAATTTCGAGTCAAACTAAATTTGTAACATTTGAGAAAAGTGGTGTTTTCTTAGTGGCACTAATTATAGGATGAAAGTTATTTTCCAGCACCTCAAAAAAAGATTTAGCCTAAATGAAATCAATTGTAATCATTTTTCCTTTACTATTTAATACCATATCAATTTTTGTCCAAGCAGGAAACTAATTTTGGGAAGATAATTTTAATGATGAATATTACGGCTTAAAATGCCTTCAATTTTTCAACAATTTCTGAAAAACTCAAAAAGCAGGACCTCATATTCTCAATATCGAAATTCTTAGAAAAATCTTCAATATCGTTTCCAAATTTAATAAGTACATTAAGTTGGTGATCGTTGCCAAGGCTTAATACTTTTTTACCAAAATCTTTAATATTTCTGGTAGGCAATTTCACTCTTATTTCTTCCCATTCAGGAATAAATTCACTTTCAATTTCAGCAATTATTTCTGGCAACTTTTCAGCTATCTGAGGTGGAATTTCCAAAGTATCATCAGTTTCAGCCTGAATATTTTCTTCCACAAGCTCATATTCAATAAATTGTGCCATCTTCTCGAACAATTCGTTCATTTGAATTGGTTTTCTAAGAAAATCGTCAAATCCGGCTTTGGTAATCATATCAATGTCCTGAGTAAGAACCGAAGCTGTAATTGCAATTACTGGAATATTCTTTAATGTATCGTCGGATTTTAGAATTTTTATAGCCTCAAAACCATCCATTACCGGCATTTTTATATCCATTAAAATTATGTCCGGCATATTTGCTCTGGTGCTGTCAATAGCTGTTTTACCATCCACAGCTTCAAATAGTTGTGCATCTGCATTCGACAACATTTCGTTAAGCAATTTTCGGTTGGTTTCGGTATCGTCTGCAATCAGGATATTTTTGTTTTCGAATTTTATACTAGCAAAATTCATTATACTTTTTTCCAAACTACCTTGATTATCAGAAGATTCGACCGACACATTACGCAGAATAAAACTAAAAGTACTTCCCTCTTGATTGATGCTTGAAACAGAAATTCTACCATTCATCATTTCAACAAAACGTTTGGTAATTGAAAGTCCTAATCCTGTTCCGCCATATTTGCGTGTGCTTTGTCCTTCAACTTGTTTGAAAGCTTCAAAAATTTTATTTTGCTGATCGGGTGGAATTCCAATTCCTGTATCTTCAACAGCAATTTTCAGGTCGATAGTGTTACCATTTTCATTGTCATAATTCTGATTTTCAACCTTATCAGCAATAATTTTTATATGACCATTCTCGGTAAATTTCACTGCATTACCGATTAAATTTAATAAAATCTGACGGGTTCTTACTTCGTCGAGAGAAACAAAAGTTGGCAATTTTTTATCAAGCTCAATAAAAAAATCTAATCCTTTTTCATTCAATTTTATTGAAAAAATATTTCTTACATCGTTGAAGAGCGAACTCAAATTTACTGCTTCGAATTTTAATTCCAATTTACCGGCTTCAATTTTTGAAAGGTCAAGGATATCGTTAATCAAAGTGATAAGGGTTTTCCCTGATGATTTTATTGAATTTAAGTAAACCCGCAATTTTTCATCCTTAATGTGAAAATCCAAAAGGTCGGTAAAACCAATTACTGCATTCATTGGTGTCCGAATTTCGTGGCTCATATTTGCAAGAAATTCGCTTTTACTCTTCGCTGCTTGTTCTGCAGCATTTTTTTCAATTTTTAGGATTTCGGCTTTTTTCCTTTCGGTAATATCTTCGATAACTCCCTCGAAATAAAGAAGTTTCCCTTCCTCATCGAAAACCGGATGCTCACTCAACGAGAGATTAATTAATTCATTATTATTTTTGTTTCCTATGGTTTCAATTGATTTTAGCTCTCCTTTGTCTTCTAATATTTTAGCTATTTCGCTGTGAAATTTTGCATCAATATATGATTTTTTTCCAATCTTGTTCATTTCTGTCATGCAAAATTCTGGTTCATCGTAGCCAAATATTTGTGCAAATGCCTGATTAACAATCATTAATTCTCCTTCAGCATTGGTTTGATAAATTCCTTCAGAGGCATTATCGAAAATACTTTTATACTTTTTCTCCGATTTTTTTCTCTCATCAATTTCATCGCCCAATTGTTCGTTCACTTGCTTGATATTAAGCATAATATCGTAAGTTCGCAGGCTTGCAACTACTATCGTAAATATTTTATCAGCAGTAAGTTCCGTTTTTGTTTTATAATCGTTTATGTCGTAATCGACTATCACTTTTTTCTCGGGAGCTTCGCCGGGTTGGCCTGTCCGTAGCACAATCCGAACATAATCGTTCTCAATTTCTTTGCGAATATATTTAACCAAATTTAGTCCGGCCTGACTGGTTTCCATAACAACATCGAGCAAAATCAAGGCTATATCTTTGTGCTTGGCTAACAACTCTTTTGCTTCTTGTGCAGAATAAGCATCAAGAATTACAAGTTTTTTATTATTAAAAACAAAATCATCAAGTGTCAATTTCGTTACAGCATGAACTCCTTCATCGTCATCAACAATTAGAATCTTCCAATATTTCGATTTCGTATCAAGAGTTCCCAAAGGAATTTCAGTTGCTTCAATGTCATCGGAAATTTCCGGTTCTTCTTCAAAACTCAAATCATCTTCTTGATTTTCTCCATCGAACAAATCATCGGAGGCATCCGATTCAAAACTTAATTCCTCATTTTCTTCTGAATTATCACTATATATATTTTCTATGTCGCCCATATTTCAATAAGTAGTTTTTTTCAATAATTTCAACAAATAACCAATTCTTCCATTTTTCAGCCTGCAAAATATTACTATTATTTCAATTAGAGAAATCTGATTTTTTAATCGTTTAAATACCTTTGATACAAAGAATAGTTTTCGTCATCAAAAACTGCAAATATTACTTTTTCAATCTTATCGCTGTTCTTGAGAAAATTTTTAACAGTTGAAATAGCAAGCTGTGCAGCTTTTTCTTTAGGAAATTTGTAAACTCCGGTGCTGATATTCGGAAATGCAATTGTCGAGATTTCGTTTTCTTCTGCAATAGCAAGACTGTTTTTATAGCAGTTTGCCAATTGTTCTGTTTCATTGTTTTTCCCACCATACCAAACAGGTCCAACTGTATGAACAACGAATTTTGCCGGAATATTATATCCTTTAGTTAGTTTTGCTTCGCCCGTATGACAGCCATTTAAAGTTTTACATTCATCTAAAAGTTCTTTTCCTGCTGCTCGGTGAATTGCACCATCCACTCCCCCACCGCCCAAAAGCGATGTATTTGCAGCATTCACAATAGCATCAACTTTAAGTTTTGTTATATCTCCTCCAAAAAGTTCAATTTTTTTCATAAACTTAATTTTAAAATCTTCTACTCAAAACAATTTCATAATTCTAACAAAAATAAAGCAAATTTTTTTGCATTGATTTATTAAATTCCAAGCAACAAATCAGTGTATGATAATAAATTGTAATATGCTAAACTAAAACAAAATAAATAATCTAAACGCAAAGGTCGCTATGTAAATAGCAATGTTTCGCAAAGAAAACATATTCAATAACTTAGCGTTTTTTGCGATTAAAATAAATTCCACAACAATCCTAAATTCAACAATTTAAACACACTGAATAGTTACAATTCCGAATATTAGAAATATGCAATTTTCAAAATCACAAATTAGAAAAAAAACATAAATTTGCCAAAAATCAATAATTTGAAATTGTTAGAATACATAAATTTTTGGGACACAAAACTATTTCTTGTCTTAAATAGTTTTCATTCGCCTTTGTGGGATGATATAATGTGGTGGATTAGTGCTACATACACTTGGATTCCTTTATACTTATTTGTTTTGTTTTTTATCTTTAAAGAAAAAAAATGGAAAGGATTCTTTACACTATTTGCTTTGATTTTGATGATAGTTTTGGCAGATCAAATATCGGTTCATCTTTTCAAAGAAGTTTTCGAACGCTTGCGTCCGTGTCATAATCCTGATATTTCGGAAATAGTACATATCGTAAAAAACAAATGTGGTGGGAAATATGGTTTTGTTTCTTCTCATGCAGCAAACACATTTTCGTTTGCTTTATTCTCAGCTATTTTTTTTCGTAAACTTTATTATACTATTCTAATAATAGCCTGGGCATCAATAGTTTCGTACAGTAGAATTTATCTTGGAGTTCATTATCCGGGCGATGTTGTTGGTGGTGCAATCCTTGGTTTACTTTTAGGTTTTTTAGTCTTTTACATTTATAACTTTTTTGAAAGAAAATGGATAAATCAATTGAGTATTGAAAATTGAGTATTGTAAGTGTATTTTTGTAAATTTCAGTTTTATAACAAATTTTTGACAGTGAATTATTTAGAAAAATTAAATACAAATCAAAGAGAGGCGGTAGTAAATTATGAAGGTGCTTCCTTGATAATTGCTGGAGCAGGCTCCGGAAAAACACGAGTACTTACCTACCGAATTGTACATTTATTGAATAAAGGAGTACCGCCTTCAGCAATATTGGCACTGACTTTTACCAACAAAGCAGCCAAAGAAATGAAAGAAAGAATTGCTTCGGTGGTAGGAAATGATGTTGCGAGATATTTATGGATGGGGACTTTTCATTCCAAATTTGCAAGTATTTTACGTCAGGAAGCCGAGAAATTGAATTACCCAACCAATTTTTCGATTTACGATACTCTTGATTCGAAAAATCTTTTGAAAACAATTATCGAAGATTTAAGTTTAGACAATCAGCTTTATAAGCCGGCTGAGATTCTAGGGCGTATTTCGAAAGCCAAAAACAATATGTTGTCTCCCCATGAATATGAGCAAAACGAACAAATAATTTCGTACGACAAAATGAGACGACAAAATGAAAACTACAGAATTTACCATGTATATACTGACAGATGCAAAAAAGCCGGTGCAATGGATTTCGATGATTTGTTGATGAATACCATATTTCTTTTTAGAGATTTCCCGGAGACTTTAAAAAAATATCAAAACCTCTTCAAATATATTTTGGTTGACGAATATCAAGACACAAATTTCACACAATATTTAATAGTTAAAAAGCTTGCCGAATTGCACAATAATATTTGTGTGGTTGGCGACGATGCACAAAGCATTTATTCGTTTCGAGGAGCAAAAATCGAAAATATTTTAAATTTCAAAAAGAATTATCCCGAACATCAGGTTTTTAAGCTTGAACAAAACTATAGATCGACACAAACTATTGTAAATGCAGCAAATAGTTTAATAAAAAGAAATAGAAGACAAATCCCAAAAAGTGTATTTTCGAAAAATCAGATTGGAGGAAAAATTAAAATTTATAACTCATTGACCGATAAAGACGAAGGGCGATTTGTTTCAAATTCTATCGCCGACACAAAACTTTCAACATATTTTGATTACAGAGACTATGCAATTCTGTACCGTACAAATGCTCAGTCAAGAATTTTTGAAGAAGCTCTTCGGCGATTGAATATTCCTTACAAAATTTATGGAGGTCTGTCTTTTTATCAACGAAAAGAGATTAAAGATATGATTTCATATTTTCGTTTTGTGATAAATCCTCTTGATGTAGAAGCATTTAAACGAATAATAAACTATCCTTCACGAAAAATAGGAAAAACTACAGTCGATAAAATCGAAAAATATTCAATTAATCACAATATCTCAATCTGGGCTTTACTACAAAAAATAGATGAGCACGATTTAAAAATAAACAAAAATACACAGAATAAAATTCTTCTTTTTGTCGAGTTGATTAAGGATTTTGTCGAGTTTTCAAAAGAGAATGATGCCTACATTACTGCTGAATATATAATGAAAAAAAGCAATATTATTGGCGAAGTAAAAGGAGATAATACTCTTATTGAAAGTATGGGCAGATTGCAAAATATTGAAGAATTAGTAAATAGTATTCAAGATTTTGTGGCAAACAATCAAGACGAAAATCAAGTAATTAAATTGGAAGATTACATTCAAAATGTTTCACTGCTCACCAATACCGACAAAGAAAAAGAAGAGGATTTCGACAAAGTTAGCTTAATGACCATCCATTCTGCAAAAGGTTTGGAGTTTAAAAATGTTTATGTTGTAGGACTCGAAGAAAACCTTTTCCCATCGTCGATGATGATAGAATCGGAAAAAGATATTGAAGAAGAAAGAAGGCTTTTTTATGTAGCTATAACTCGTGCCGAACAAAATTTGACTATTTCATACGCAAAATCACGATATAAATGGGGGAAAGTTGTAGATTCTAACAAAAGCAGATTTATAGATGAAATAGATTCTCAATTTGTTGAAAGTAACAAACAGCATTCTGCAAAATCAAATGCAGGCAATTGGGAAAATAAATTTAACTCATTTGCATCATCGTCAAAAACGAATTTTAGGGAACGAACTTCTGAAAAACCAACTTATACGAAAAGTACCCCGTCATTCGGCTCAAATAAAAATTACACAAAAATTGACAGTAGTCCCAACATAAGCCAAGCCTCAGCAAACAATGATAATAAATTTCAAATTGGGATGACAGTAGAACACGATCGTTTTGGTAAAGGCAAAGTAATAAACATTGAAGGAAACCCGCCAAACACCAAAGTAATCGTATATTTTCCATCGGAAGGAAACAAAACTCTTTTGTTGAAATTTGCTAAATTGAAAGTTGTTGGTTGAAACAAAACAGAAAAACTACATCCAATAATTCTGCCCTACTATTTTGAAAATAGAATTTATTCTATTTCGAATCCGATTTTTCTGTATCAAAATACCTATCATTCAAAACTTTAATAACTGTATCGGTAATATCCAGTGATTGGTTAGCAAGCAAAATGTTCCCGCCAAGGACATGATTTAAAATGAATTGATAATTGAAATCTTCATTATACTCTTCAAGATAGTTTGAAACAGTATCGAGCAATTGTAAATTCATTTTGGCTTGCTCATTTAAAAATCTATTTGATAAATCTTCTTGCAAAATTTGCAATTCTTCTTGCTGTTTTTGCAATTCAATCCTTTGATTTTCTTCGCTGGCAGCAGTCAAAAAACCTCTTCGTTGTGCTTTATTTTGAAACTCAATATATTTTCCTTCAAAATCGCGCATCTTATTTTGAAAATCGTTTTCAAATGAAATTTTTCGCTCAACTAATTTATCCTGAAGTTCAAGCGCAAACTTATAATTCATAAGCAAAGAATCGGTATTTACAAAAACAATTGATGCAGCTCTTTCTTGCATATTATTGTCAACTATCATTTTAGGAGTAGCTTTCATTTCCACATTTTCAGTTTTTTCACTGAAATGAAAGACATAAAGGACAATAACCGCAACTAACAATACTACATTTAAAACAACAGATAGATTTTTCATAAATTATTTTTTTAATTGTTCGTTCAACCATTTATTAATTATACTTAGCACATTTTCCGAAAATGTTTCTTCAATTTTTGAATACTCTGAAGGAGCACCAGTTTCAGCAGTTTGAAACAGATGATTTAAACCAGGCATTTCCAAAATTTTATAGTTTGAATTTCCGCCAATTTTCAACGCTTTTTCAATTGCTTGAAGGTTGGTTTTTGCATCAACCTGTAAATCCTTACTTCCATTTATTGCCAAAACCGGACAGCGAGTTTTTTGCAAATATTCTTGTGGATCGAGCTTCAAAAAATACACAAACCAGGGTGAAAGTATCTGTCTGATAGTCAATTCAATTTGGTCTGACGAAAGTCCGTTTTTTCTTTTTTCAGAATCGTCCATTCCATGCGAATAACTCAAATATATTTTCCTTATTTTTTTTGCTGCCTTTTCATAATCCAAATCGTTTGAAACAACAGCATATATCTTTTTTGAAATTTTCACCGACTTTCTAATTTCTTTTTCACTTTCTCCACCGATCCGTTTTATTTCTTCTGTCTGCTTAAGCAAAATATCTTTGCCGACAATTCCGGGGGCTGCAAGCAAAACTACACCGGCCAAATTTTCATTTTTTGCAGCAATCATAGAAGCAATCATTCCACCTTCGCTATGGCCAATTAATACAATTTTTCCTGCATCTATTTTTTTATGATTTTGAAGAAATTTTATTGCAGCTTTTGTGTCGCTGGCAAAGTTTTCGGTTGTTGCAGTGGCAAAATCTCCTGTCGATTCGCCAAAACCTCGGTCGTCGTACCGAAGCACGGCAAATCCATTTCTCGTAAGATAATCTGCAATCACTAAAAATGGTTTATGTCCAAGAATTTCTTCATCGCGATTTTGAGCTCCGGAACCCGAAATTAAAATTATAGCAGGAAATTTCATGCCTCTGTCGGGGAAAGTTAAAGTTCCGGCAAGAGTAAGGTCTGCATCCTTATTCTTAAAAAAAACTTCATTTTCAATATATGGAAATGGAGGTTTAGGTTCCTGAGGTCTCTTAATTGCAGGCAAAGAATCTACCTTCTGAAAATTTAAAGGCAATGCAGAAAAACCTTGATACCAAGTTCCTTCAAGCTTGTCAAAATCTTCATTAATTCGACCAAGGTATTTTGAATAAATCGATTTTAGTTTTAGTACTAAGGTGTCATTTTTCAATTCAATGAAATTTACTTCAATATCTTTAGCCCCTTGGTCAGGACTATCAAGTGATGCAATTAAAGAATCAGACTTGTTCAAAGAAACTTTTAAAACCAAGCGCAGCTCTGTTCCTCCAACATCCAAAGAGCCAAGCCAATTGCCAACAATGGACTGAGAATACGCATTTCTATTATTACAAACTAAAGAAGAAATAATTAAAAATGAAAAAATTAGCCTTTTCATCAAAATATATTTAAAATTAAAAAATCAGCTTCTGGAAAATCAACCAAATATTTCCAAAAAAATTATAAAAATGGTTTAATTAGAATTTTACCATCAGACATTTTCGACATATATTGTAATAGTCCTCGAACGATACCATCAAGTTTTATAGCTTTTTGAATTTTCGTTTCTATCTGTTTTTCAATTATTTTGTTTTGAAGTTGAAGAGAGATTTTTTCGAAATCATCAGCTGATTGATTTTCTATAAAATCGTTCAGATTGAAACCAATTATAGATTTATTGTGAAAGATTGTTTGCAAAACATCAATTCCTCCAATATTGTCGCCCGATAGTCCTCCGTAAACTACCACTTGCGAATTTTCTGGCATCAAATTAAGAATATTCCCGGTTGTTTCGCCTCCCACTGCTTCAAATACAGTTGTGGGATTCAGTTTTTCGCACAATTCAGCAAATTCAATATTAAATTTTTCATCAAGGAGATTCAAAACATATTTTGCACCGGCATTCTTCAGTTCTTCTACATGAGCATCTTTCCTTACAATATTGATAAGATCCATAGATTCTTGCATAGCAAACTTTTGAACGATTTGCCCAATTTGTCCGGCGGCAGCAGTCTGCACTATTGCTTTGCTTCCTCGTGCTTTTGCAAGTTCGAAAAGGGCAAATGCAGTGAAAGGATTTATAGATAAACATGCAGCCTGGTCCATATCAATTTCTTCGACCAGTGGTATGCAGTTTTTTGCACTTGTTAAAAAATATTCAGCCCAAGTCCCATTCTCATTTCCTTGCGAGAAACAACTAACATTTTTGCCCAAAAGTATTGATGCTTCGGGAGAATCGCCTGTTGATACTATTTTTCCGCTGCACTCGAAACCCATTACTTTTGGAAGTGTTTTTTTTACATTATACATTCCCCGCATAAAAGCAATATCTGAAGGATTGCATGGACTAGCCTCAACTTTCACTAAAACCTGATCGCCCATAGGTTGTGGAATTTCGATTTCAGCTATTTCAAGATTTTTTAAAACTTTTATCAAATTCGTGTGATATTCTTTCAAGACTATCGCTCGCATTTTATTTGAAGAATTTTGGTTTTTCATTTATTGAAAATTTTTGTAATTTATTTATTCGAAATAAAATAGAATATTGCAATTTGGAATTAGGTATCAAAATATTTTCCAATTTCAATCAAAATTTATATGAAAATCCTATACTCAAAACTTCCTTAAATTGAATACTTTTTGTAGTAGAGATTTTCACTCCATCAGTATCATAAACCGGAACTTCAATATCGTCATCATAAATCAAATGCGTTGAAATTGTGGTATTCATATGAGAATTTATTTTCAGTCCAATGTTTAGTTCCCAGTTTACATCAATATTTTGTGGACTTTCCAGAAAATTTGAAAAGAAATCAAGCTTATTTTCCACTAATATGTCTTTTGTTAAATCAAATTTGAAATGCGATTTTATGTAAGCTCCCATTTCATCCTTTCTGTTTTTACCATCATCTATACCGTATTTCGTTGGATCAACCACAACTGTATCTCTTACATAAATAGTTTTTGATGTGAGTGGAGAAAATAGAATTGAAAGATTTTCATTAGGTTTAAAGTCCATTCCGAGAGCTAGAACAATGTTTGCTGGAGCAAAGAAATCTGAAACTGCTACAGAATCGTTAGGATATTCATATCCTTTCACTGCTTGAGTTTTCAGGTTGAATAACGCACTGTAGTACCAATTTTTAGCTGCGCTATATCCATATTTTGAATTTATTTCGATAACATCTTCATTTTTTCGAAAATCATTTTCTTCCCCAGACTTTAATAAACCATATTTTGCATCAATAGTATTTTCCCATTTCATTTTATCATTTGTAAAATTTGCAAACAAACTAAAGATTGTAAGTGTGGATACTGAATTTTCACCACCTGCAGCCCAATCTTTCTGATAGCCTTGTGAAAAATTAAAACTCCCAATTCCTCCAAATTTCCAATGTTTGATAGTATCCTGTTGATTAACATTTATGCTATCGTTTTCGCTTGCTACTAACTGAAAAGCGGCTGATACAATTATCGCTAATACCAAAATTATTTTCTTCATAAACAACTTATTAAAAAATTTGCAAAATTATCTATGACAAAACAATTGTGCAAATTTATTGGAAAGTATTTTTGAAAATTGATGATTAGCTATTTTTGATTGACAATTGGCAATTTATTACTGATGATTGAGCTTAACTTTATTATTTTGCAACTCCAAAATTAATGAACAAAATAAATTACTTCTAAATTACAATATCAAGAAACTGGACAAAATACAGAACAGTTTGTAAAACATTTAAATGGAAAAGTACTATTACTCTGTCAAAATTCATTGATATTTTAGGAGGAAAATCTTGAATCTCTTTATTGTATGAGTAAAGGCTCTATTTTAAGAAAAAATCCTCTTTGCTTGCCTGTTCAGAATAAGGCAAAAAAATCAATATGCTATTTGCAACCAAACAAAATCTAAAAAAGTCTTGGTATATAATGTTGAACATAAACTAAAATGATGAAAAATAAATATTTACTTATGGTAGTGGCCATTTTGGGAGTAATTACCCTTAATGCTCAAATTTTTATTAGTGGACAATTAATTGAAAATAATGGTAGTGGAATTGGAATTCCGAGTCAAACCATTTCTATACAAACACAAGGATTAGTTTTAGGAACTGCTGTAACGAACAATTCAGGAATGTTCTATTTCGCTGATTCTTCATTTTCTTGTTCTATGCTAACAGATATTACATTTTCAGCTATAGACTGCAAAGGCCAAACTATGAGTTGGACATTTCCTTGTAATATGAACCTTCAAGTAATTTTAAGCATGTGTGGAGGAGCACTAACAAGCTGTAATGCTGATTTTACATATTCAACAAACCCTGCCTCCGGAACGGATGTTACATTTATTTCTAATTCTACCGCTACCGGAAATATTGTTTCCTGGTTTTGGGATTTTGGTGATGGAACCACAGCATCAGGACCTCAACAAATTCATACTTTTGCTGCACCCGGACAATATAATACATGCTTAACTATCTTTACTTCTGATAGTTGCACAAGTACAATGTGCCAAACTGTGTATATTGATTCAATCATTAATTACAATTGCGATGCCTATTTCGTTTATAGTAGTGCAGGAACAAATTATGACTTACAATTCATGGATGTTTCATGGCCAGTTCCTTCAATCTGGGTTTGGAATTTCGATGATGGAACCACTTCTAATATTCCAAATCCTCAACATACGTTTCCCGGCCCCGGGAGCTATAATGTTTGCTTAACAACTTATTCTTCAGCAGGTTGTACCGATACATATTGCGAAACTTTAATTATTGACAGCGTTTTGCTACCAAATTGCGAAGCTATGTTTACTTATTATGTTGATACGGCTTCCGGAATGTCAAATTTCTATCAGTTTTTTGATCAATCAAACTCACTTGGAACAATTACAAGTTGGTATTGGGATTTTGGTGATGGCAGTTCTTCGTTCGTTCAAAATCCAACACATTCCTTTTTGAATGGAACATATGTGGTTACGCTTACAATTATGACAGCTAATGGCGGTTGTTCGGCAACTTATCAGGAAATTATTATTGTAGGAGGATCTGTTCAAACATTCCAAATTTCCGGAATCGTAAGTTTAGATTCTGTCCCATTAAGTTCTGGAATTGCAATGTTGTTTGGAGGCGGTCAAATGTACACTACAACGATTAGTCAGGGCTATTACATTTTTAACGGATTAGATTCAAACTCATATATTGTTTATGCAATTCCAGATTTTCAGCTATATCCTAATGTTGTCCCAACTTATTTCGGTAATTCAATGTATTGGGCTTCTGCAAGTGAAATTTTTCTAAATGCAGATTTTAATTTTGCTGATATTCAAATGAATAGCTATAATACAACCCTTATGGGACCAGGTTCGATAACAGGCATGCTTTATTTCAATAATACAAAAGCAAGTTCCGAAAAGTATATAAGAAAACTAACAGAAAGCGTTGAAGATATTTCAATTTTGCTTATGAACACAAATGATGAATTACTTTTTCATATTACTACCGATGCTTCTGGACATTTCCTATTCAATAATCTACCGTATGGTACATATAAGCTCTACGTTGAGCTAACCGGATACGAAACATTTCCAGGAATATTCACTATTAATGAAGAAAGCTTCACAATAGAAGATATCGAAATTATAATTAATGGAAATTCAATAACATTCACAACCGGAATTGAAGAAAATAATCTGAACACTTTTGGAGAAATTAATTTATATCCAAACCCTGTAAAAGATATTTTGAATGTAACATTCACCTCAAACCTTCAAACAGATATGCAAATGAACATTTTTAATGCAATCGGACAAAGTGTATATTCAAAGCAAATTTACAAGAAATCGAAAACCGAAAACTATCAAGTTGATGTAAGCAATTGGAATGATGGCGTATATTTTATTCGATTATCCGATGAAAAAGAAAATACAAATCTGAAAAGATTTATCAAATAGTTTAGAATTTTAGAGTAGGAAAAAGGCTGGCATTTTGCCGGTCTTTTTTCATTTAGTTTAATTATTCTTGCCAAAACTAGCCCAGCAGATTTAAGTATCTTTTTTTTGGCAGTTAAGAAATTATTATTTTCTTTGCACGAAATAAGTGGAAAGATTTGATTGATTGCAACCACAGGAAAAAAATGCTAAAGCAATGACTCCTATCAATCAGTCAATATTTCCCGTTAATGTTAATTTAAATTTTATTAAAATGGGATATTTATTTACGTCAGAATCAGTATCGGAAGGACACCCTGATAAAATTTCAGACCAAATTTCAGATGCATTATTAGATGAGTTTTTAAAACAAGATCCGGAATCGAAGGTAGCTTGCGAAACATTAGTAACTACAGGTTTAGTGGTTTGTAGTGGCGAGGTCAAAACCAATGCCTGGGTAGATGTACAAAATACAGTACGAAAAGTAATTCAAGAAATTGGCTACAACAATGCCGATTATCAGTTTGAAGCAAAATCTTGCGGTGTTATGTCCACAATTCATGGCCAATCGCCAGATATAAATCAAGGTGTGAGCGAAGGTAAAGGTTTGTTTAAAGAACAAGGTGCCGGCGATCAGGGTATGATGTTCGGCTATGCCACCAAAGAAATGGACAACTTGATGCCTATGCCAATTGAACTTGCTCATATTTTTCTGCAAGAACTCGCCGAAATTCGCCGTGAAGGGAAAAAAATGAAATATTTGCGACCTGATTCAAAATCGCAGGTTACTGTAGAATATACCGACAATCATAAACCAACGCGAATTGACACTATCGTAATTTCTACATCGCACGACGATTTTGCAGAAGAAGAAGAAATGCTTAACAAAATTCGTGAAGATGTTATCAAAATTTTGATTCCAAGAGTAAAAAGAACATTGCCAAGAAGAATTAGCAATCTTTTTAACAAAGAATTTAAATTATTTGTTAATCCAACCGGCAAATTCGTTATTGGCGGACCACATGGCGACACAGGATTAACCGGCAGAAAAATTATTGTGGACACTTACGGAGGAAAGGGTGCTCATGGCGGAGGAGCCTTTTCGGGAAAAGATTCATCGAAAGTTGACCGTTCGGCTGCATATGCAACTCGACATATTGCAAAAAACATGGTTGCAGCAGGTGTTGCCGATCAAGTGTTGGTGCAGGTTGCATACGCAATTGGCGTTGCAGAACCTGTTGGTTTATACATCAATACCTACGGAACTTGCAAAGTTAAAGACGAAAATGGCAAAAAACTAAAAGACGGTATTATTGCCGAAAAAGTCAACAAAATTTTTGATATGAAGCCTAGTGCAATTATTGACAGATTTGGACTTAAAAACCCAATCTTCTTAAAAACTGCAACATATGGACATTTCGGAAGAGATATAAAAAATGAAGAAGTGGAATTTAATTCAAATGGCAAAAGTTTTAAAAAAGAAGTGGAATTTTTTGCTTGGGAAAAATTAGATTATATCGAAAAAATCAAAAAAGAATTTGGAATTTAGATTTTAAACTTCGAATTAATCTCACAATAAAGGACACCAAAATTTGCTGTCCTTTTTTTTATCTTAAAACTATTTAAAAAATGAAACTAATATTTGCAACCAATAATCAACATAAACTACAAGAGGTGAAAAAAGCCATAGGTTCAGAATTTGAAATAATAAGTCTGAAAGAACTTAATTTTTTCGATGAAATTCCTGAAACCCATGAAACAATTGAAGAAAATGCAAGAGAAAAATCTTTTTTCATTTACAATAAATTTAAAACAAATTGTTTTGCCGATGATACCGGTTTAGAAATTGAGGCACTTAACGGAAATCCTGGAGTATATTCGGCAAGATATGCCGGAGAAAATTGCACCTTCGATGATAATATGAACAAAGTTCTAAAAGAACTATCTGGAATAAAAAACCGTAATGCTTTTTTCAAAACAGTTGTTTCTCTAATAATTGATGGAAATGAAGTTCAGTTCCTCGGACTTGTAAAAGGCAAAATTCTTGAACATAAAACCGGTAAATCAGGCTTTGGATATGATCCAATTTTTCAACCGGATGGTTTTGCCATGTCTTTTGCAGAAATGCCCCTCAAACAAAAAAATCAAATTAGCCACAGAGGTTTGGCTGTTAAAAAACTTCCTGACTATCTAAAGAATTTCCAACTTCCTGTTTAAACTTACTCCAAAATAACAGAAATTCGCTTCTTCCCGTCCATCATAAACTTCATGTTTAAAAATACATTATATTTGTTTTATATTACATGAATTGAATTGTAAAGTTAAATTAGGTATGTTAAAATAAAATGCATGGTTTTGATTTGATATATAATAAAGATAAATATAATAGTCATTGTTGTTTTCTACTGCTATTATAAAATGATATCATAGAAAATTAAACACAAATATGTACTCATGAAAATAACAAAAATTGAGATTAAAAATTTCAGAAATCACAAAGAAACATCAATCAAACTGACTGAAAATACAGTTTTGATAGGAAAAAACAATACAGGAAAAACATCTTTTCTTGAAGCCATTAGATTTGCATTAGATAGAACAGGTAGAAAACGACCAACCGAAGATGATTTTTATACAACAGATACATTCAATCCACAAGCGATTAATCCATTAGAAATAAAACTTGAATTTAAAGAAACTAAAAAAGATAGATTTTCATCAAATATAATTGATGATTTTCAAGGAATTTGGCAATATGACACAGAGACAACAGAGAGCGAAGAACCTTTACGATACATAAAATTAGCATACTCCTGCAAATATAACTCTGAAAATAAGGAAACTGAAATTGATAGATATTTTGAAAACAATGAGGGAAATAAAATAGAAGATAATTTATTAAAAGTGTCTAAACAAAGACTGTCATATTTTCCATTTTTTTACCTTGATGCCCTCAGAGATATAAAAAAACAAATTAATTATAAATCATCTTTTTGGGGGGACCTAAAAAAAGACATTGAATATGACGAAGAAACACAAAATAAACTTCAAACTCAAATTGATAAAATAAACGAACTTTTATTATCACATACGGACATAAACGAATTAAAAAATGAATTAAATTTATTGCAAAAAAACATTAACCAATCAACAGGTGAATTATATTTGCAAGCGTTTTCAAAACGAAACTGGGAGCTTTTAGACCAATTAGACATATTTATTCGTAATTCGGAAACAAATCTTGGACTTCCAGTTTCAAAACACGGCTCAGGAACTCAAAACATTGCGACATTTCTTATTTTTAAAGCATATATAAATTTATTGCTACCTAAAATTGTAGAAAATAAAGAAGCATTTCCAATAATTGCTATTGAAGAACCCGAAGCCCATATACATCCACAAGCACAAAGAGAATTATTTGAAGAGATTAAAAAACTTAAAGGACAAAAAATAATTTCAACACATTCCCCATTTATCGCAGAACAAACAGATATTTACGATTATATATTATTGCGAAACCAAAACGGAATAGCAAAGGCACAAAAAATAGATGAATTTATAAAATATTTGCCTGATGGTTTACCTTCAATAGCTTACAAAAAAAATAAAACACTTGCAGACTACGAAGAGCATCTAATAAAAAGATATGCTCAATATAAACACCCCGAACTTTTCTTTTCTAACTTGTTCATTCTATGCGAAGGAGACAGTGAAAAATTGTTTTTGGAACAAATAATCACTTACCATAAAAATAAAACAATTGGACAACTTGGTATTTCTGTTATTAATTGTGATGGTAAAAATTATTCAGCATTTTTAAAACTTGCAAATATCCTGAAAATGAATTGGATAATCTTTTCAGATGGTGAATTAGATACAAAACAAGAAGTAAAAAACCAGATTAATAATTCAGGTTTTAACTTTGAAAATGAAGAATCAAATGTATTATTCATACCTGAAAATTTTGATTTTGAGAAATGTTATCTTGACTTTTACGGCACAGAAACAATTGAAAATTTTATAAAGTGGGCTTTCAAAGAAGACACTTTTGATAAATTTATAGAAAAATTCAAATCTAATTTATCTGAAACAGATAATATTGAGAATTATTCCAAAGAACTATTACTCAACAAATTTATAGATAAGATAGGTAAACCTCGTATTGCAGAAAAACTTGCAGAATATATCATTCAAGAAGAATTAGAAATTCCTGAAATCATTCGTTTATTAATTGAAAAAGCATACTGTAAAACAATATAAAAATGACAATATCAACTCTAAATAATCATCAAAAGCAAGCTGTCGAATACTCATCAGGTTCACTTATTGTTTTAGCCGGTCCCGGTTCAGGAAAAACAAAAGTACTAACTCATAAAATTGCACATATTTTAAATAACAGTTTTAATGAACGATTTAAAATACTTGCATTAACATTTACGAACAAAGCCGCTGACGAAATGAAGCAACGTGTAGAAAAATTAGTAAATGATACAAAAACAGTTTCAAGAGTTTTTGTCGGCACATTTCATAGTTTCGCATATAAAACATTAAAATCTTATGGTAGCTACATAGGTATCCCCTCTGATTTTATTATTTATGATAAAAAGGAAGATTTATATAAAATATTGTTTGATGGTATAATAAAATATATTCAAAAAGAACGAACAGGAGAAACCAAAGAAATAATTTTATCTGAAAAATATTACAATACAGCTCTACTTGAAAAAGACATAAGTAAAATATTCTATAAAATCGAAAAAATTAAAAATCAGATTTTTACAACAAACGATTTTTCAAATTCTTATTTATACTCGCCAGAAATTGGAATTATTTTAGAAATATACGAAAAAGAACTAAAAAAATACAAAGCTCTTGATTTCTCTGATTTGTTACTAAAAACAATACAATTATTCAGAGAAAAGCCTTTTTTAAAAAAAGACTATCAAAAAATATACAAACATATACTTGTAGATGAAGGACAAGATACAAACAAGGTTCAATTTGAATTACTAAAATTATTATGTAATGATACTTGTGATGAATTATTTATTGTAGCAGACGAAGACCAAGTAATTTATGAATGGAATGATGCACGCTTTGAGCATTTATTAAAACTTCAAAAAATGTATGATGCTGAAATTATCCAATTAAACGAAACATATAGATGTCCAACGCAAATAATTGATGCCGCAAATAATTTAATCAAAAATAATAAATCTCGTTTAAGTGGAAAACACCTGTTAAAAACCATTAAACAAAATGGAAAAAAAGCAATAGAAGTTAATCAATTTCAGACAAATGAAAACGAAATTGATTTCATACAAAACAAAATATTAGATATTAATGATTATAATTCGTGTGCAATAATATCAAGAAATAGAAAAATTCTTGAAAGCATTGAAGAAATATTTAATAAAAATAATATTCCTACTTATAGTCCTTCATTACAAGATAAATTTGTAAGTAGAGAAATAAATCTGTTAATGTATGCACTAAAATCAATTGTTAATGAAGATGATAAAATAGCAATATTTAACTTATGCCAATTTTATAGTTTTGATTATGATATGGTAAGTAACAATGATAATATTACATTATTGCAACAATTCATAGATGTTTTTGACAAGGATAAACCTTTAATCGAACTAATTAGTAATATTAGAAATGATAAGGATAATTTTTTCAAACATCTTGATAGTTATACACAAAAAATCAATATTAAAGAAGAAAGTAGTGTAAAAGAAGACACCGAAGCATTACGAAAATATTACAGAAAATTTAAACAATCAGTGGAAACTGAAAGTTTATCAAATTTTTTAAACTTTGTTACACTTTCAAGAAATAACAAAATCACAGAAAAAGGAATTGCATTATTGACAGGACATGCAGCCAAAGGATTAGAGTTTGATTATGTTTTTCTGGTAGCAATGAATGAAGGCATATTTCCGGATTTCAGAGCAAAAGGAAAGGCATTAGAAGAAGAGCGTAGAAATTGTTATGTTGCAATAACAAGAACTAAAAAGAAGCTTTTTTTAAGCTATACAAATTTGAAAAACACAAGAGAAGGATTTATTAATCATCAACCATCAAGATTTATTAAAGAAATGAAACTTGAGGAAATTATTTGAGTATTTTTCATTGCTATTTGAGGTTTATTGCTATATAGTGGTTCTAAGAAAACAGGCAATTTTTATAAAACAATTTATTTTTGATGATATTTCTATTTTCTTCATGCAGTAAATGCTTTTGTATTAGACAAATGAAAAAAATAGAAATATCGCAAAAAGAGATGTTTTTAATTTTGAACTGTTTTCTTAGAGGCACTATATAACTAAAACAATTGCAAATTATTCCAAAATCTACTCCAAAATAACAGAAATTCTCTTTTTCCCGTCCATCATTATTTTTAGTGGATTTTCGAATTGGACGTGTTTGAAATATTTTGTTTCATCAATAAGTTTTTGTTTTTTAAGGACATCCCACTTCAAAATATCTTCGCTATGCTCTTGCTGAATTGAAAAATATCCAACATTCATAGAAGTAACATTATGGAAAAAATGTGAACCCGAGGATGCCTCAAGTGGATAATCTTTAAGACTCGTTTCAACAATAATTTTTGCATTAGATATTTGAGGCCAGGAAACCGGAATTCCTATCCACTTATCGCGAGTTCCCCATCTTCCGGGACCTATCAGCACATAATTTCTTTTTTCCGAAATCATTTTTTTGTTTATAGCTTCAATTTCTAAAACCATTTCCTCGGTTTTGCTTTTATCGAATTTTTCTTTATCAACAAAAATTACATCACAAATATTTTCAATCAGACCATTACCCATTGCTTTATTTGCAAATAAAACCACTTTATTTTTGTCGATTTCGTCAACATTGATGCTATAGTCAAGGCTAGTACCAATCAATGGTTTTATTTGAAGAAGATAAAATGAAGCTTTCCCATTTTTGTCTTTTTTCAGGTCAACTGCAAATTCAATTTCTACAGGTGAACCCAAAGCTTCTTTCACAAGGCCGAGAACAATCTCGATAGTTTTTGCAAGCGGAATATAATCGTATTTCAGAATATTTGCAAAGTTTACGACTCTTGGCCCGTACGAATCTATTCCGGGCTCAATAGTTTCGTTATCAGCATTATAAGTTGAAACACAATGTCTGAGCGAATTATGCTTTTCAGCTTCAAAAATATCCATTTTGACAAGACCAGCATCTTCACCTTTCATTAAATTCACATCAGAATTTTTCAGGTCAACTGCATAAAAATGCACCTGTGAATTTTTGTATTGATCTTTGGGCGAATTAATTTCAAGAGTTGAAAATTTGGGACAAAAACGAAATGCCTTTTCACCTTCAACAACATATCGCCCCAAACCTACCGCTGTCAATGCAAACCCATCTTCAGGTTTGATATGGCTAAATGGGTAATAATTGTAGGATTGAGCAACACCACTAATGTGAGGATAATATGTATCCCCGAATTGATTTCCAACAACCTCCTGTATTACAACTGCCATTTTTTCTTCATCTATTTTATAATTAATAGCTTCGATGTATGCCCTGGCTCGTTCGGAATAGACCGATGCGTAAACCAACTTAATGGCAGTTTTGCATTGCTCGAGGCGAACTTTTATATCGGAATGATTGTTTGGTAAAATATATGTTTCAAAAATTCCGGCAAATGGTTGAGTGAGAGAGTCTTCAAATAGACCGGATGACCTAATAGCAATTGGTGTTTTTATATGTTTTAATATCGATTTTAACCTTTTAATTAGCGATGTAGAAAGTCTCGATTTTGCAAAATATTTTCTAATATCGTTGTAACTGGTATTTTTTTTCACGAAAGTGTCAATGGAATTTCGCTCTCTGAAATACTCAAACTCTTCGGTACCAATTATTGATGTTTTCGGAGTTTTAATATTTATTCCCTGAACATTTTTCGAGAAATCGAAATTATAAATCAGGGTGTTTACAAAAGCTAAACCCCTACCCTTTCCGCCAAGCGAACCGTCTGACAGGCTAACAATATTTGTTTCGTCAGAAATTAAAGATTCCTCGAAAGGGATAATTTTACCAAGATTTTGTTCATTCCTAAACTTTTTGATAACGCTTGAAAGATATTCTCTTAAATCGTCGGGACTATCGAAATCACTAACTTTTGAGGGATTTAGAATTTTGGCAACCTGAATTTCGCCGCGTGCCATAAGCCAGGTAGAAAAATGATTTTTTTTAGCATGATGAAGCAAAGATTCGGCAGGAATTTCTTGAATTTTCTTCTCAAATTCTTTTAAGGATTTTGCCACTGCAATTTGATGCCCATTTTGGTTTCTATAAATAAAATTCCCAAAACCAAGATAGTGAGTTATAAAACTTTTTATTTCCTGAAGAAGATAATCAGAGTTTTTATTAATAAATGTCGATTTAAGTTCAAAAGCAATTTTGGAGTTTTCTTCTTCTGACGATTGAATAATTGTTGGGATAAATTTCATATTCTCCCTAACATATTTCACTAATTTTAAACCGGCATTTTCGTCAAGAATATTATCTTTTGGAAATTTCACATCAGTTATCATACATAACATATAATCTTGATATTGGCGGATAATGTTTATTGCATCTTCGTAGTTCGATGCAAGAATAATCTTAGGCCTTGCTTTGAGTTTCAGCAGCTTATAAAGTTCGTCGGTACTAACATCATCGATAACTCTACGAGTCTGTTCCAATACAATTTTGTATAAAAGAGGTAAATATTTCGAATAATACTTAGCCGAATCTTCAACCAAAACAATAACCCTGACTAAACCAATTTTTGTATCGTTTTCGATATTAATCTTATCTTCTACAATTTTTATCATTGCAAAAAATATTTTGGAATCGCCATTCCAAACAAAAACCTTGTCGATTGACGGAAGCTCAGCACTCTGATAAATTTCAAGGTCTCTGTTGCTATTAAGGAGTAGAAATATTGGAATGTACTGATATTTTTCTTTAATAATTTTGCTCATTTCAATAGGAGCTTTTTTATCTACTCCAAGCATAAAAATTATCAAATCGTAGTGTTTTGAATTAAGTTCATTCAGAACTTCTTCTATTGTTGAAACTCCTGAAATTCGAGGCAATGAGGTCAAATTCAGTTGACTATATTCACCGAGAACATGTTCAGAAAATCGACCGTCTTTTTCAATACTGTATGCATCATATAAATTTCCGACAAGCAAAATTTCTTTTACTTTAAAGGGCATCAAATCGTGATAAATATCTCTGTTGAAGTTGCTTTTGTTGAGAAAACGCTGCATCAGTTTTCTATGACTTTCGGGATATTCTGTCTCCTCGTTTATTGCAGCTGTAGCAGATAGATTTTGCGCTTTGCTGCTTATCATTTTTTTTGCAATCATGCTATTTAAATAGCCAGTTACTAATCCGGCTAAATTCCCAATCAAATCTCTTTCTTCTTTCAAAAAAGGACCTTCATCTATCTCTACAAATTCTTGAGTATAATAAACTTCTATTGTACCTTCCTGTAGATCAATTGTTTCAAATTTTTTTCTTTGAAGCCATTTTGTTTCTATGAAGCTTGATGTTTTCGCCACATAATTCCCAAATTTTATCCGAGCTACCGTGAATTCCGGATATTGCCATGCAGGAGGTAAAATGGAACAGATTTGAGAAAGTGTTTCCTCAATAGTTTTCCCTGACCTAATAATTTCGGAGGTACGATTTATTGCCGCAAGTTCTTTAAGTCGTTCGTCTTTTTCTGCAAGCAGCCTTTTAATACCTTCGGTCGATTTATATATTTCCATGATTTAAAAATATCTAAAATTTTTACTTTTTCAAAGCAAAATGATTTTGTTTGTATAGAGAATTTATTTCTACAATTTAACTTACTTCGGATATTTTGCAGTTACATTAAATCCCAAACCAATAAATGAGGCCTCTTCCCAATCTCCCTGACTTGCTTTTCGAGAAAAAATTGGTCCATTTGCAAAACTTGCGGCAAAATACAAACCTTCTTCTCCCAAATCTTTTATCCACTCCAAAGCTATAATAAAGTCCTCTTCTACATATATATTATGTTTTTTTAAATCGAATGAAATAGCACCATATTTAATTTGTGTTGTTAAATAAATGTTTTCTGTCAGAATATTTTCAAAAGGCAAATCATCTTCTATGGTGTAAATATTTAACCTGAAAATCAAACTATCATATTCGTTTTGAGTTATATAAAAATTAAAATTCTCGACGAATGTTGGTGCATTTTTTATGTTTATACGAATTCCGACTTCATTGCCAAGAATATTGCTTGAAAATCCGGCTTGCATCATTCGCGACTGTGCCTGACTTCCTAAAATCTTAGTTTTGAATTCTTTGGGTAAAACTACAATCTCTTCAATTTTATAGTTTGCTTTTTCCAAAACAATTTTTTGCTTTCCTGAATAGTTTTGTCGCATTTCGGAAACTATAAATGCCTTTGTTTTATATCCAATTATAGAAAATTTCAAACTATCCATATCGAACTTTTTGTCAAGAATAATTGAAAAATTACCGTTTTCGTCTGATACTGTTCCAATATTTTTATTGATTATTCCGACATTTACGAAAGCTAAAGCTGAATTAGTTTTTCTGTCGATGATTATTCCTTGAATTTCGACCTGAGAAAAAGCAGAAATTTGGGCAAGGAAAATAATCAGAACGAAATTCAATTTGAAATTCATTATTTTTTTTTTAAATCTATTTCCACAAACGAAGAAGTGCAATTTCGATTGCAACAAAAAGCAAACTAATAAGGATGAAGAGTTTCCACAATTGCTTACCCCGACTCTTTTGCGAAAGCTTTTTTGTGAGCGTCTCATCTTTCGAATCAACTATCGAATAATTATTCAAGCCATAAGCATTTATCAATTCTGCAAGTTCATTTTTTGAGAAATAAGTTAGTTCTGATTCTTTCCTATCGTAATTGAACGATATTCCATCAATAATTTTTTCGTTGGAATAGATTTCGAAATTATCAGCTTTTTTGATGTCTTTTCCTATGAATAGTTTTTTGCTTGAAATGGATTGTTGCGATGGCTTAAATTCTATAGTCTTTTTGAAATCAGTAATTTTCAAACCATTAAAATTATCAATTTTTAATCCACTAATATCAACTGATTGAGTTTCACCAATAGTGTAATATAAATTATTAGAAATTTGACTGTTAAGTGCAATATTATAAAATGTTGGGACAAAAATTGGGTGAGTAACAAAACTACTGTATTCTATATCTAAAGGAGAAGAGAATACATAAATTTTGCCCTTGGCATAAACTGCCGAACTTAAAGCAGAATTACCGTTTCGACTTCTAAGCAAACTCAAATCGTTTGATCTTGACTTTTTTGTGAAAATAAATTGCTTATAAATTTCAGGCAAACTAACTTTTTTGTTATTGTTTTTAAAAACATTATTGTAAATCAAATTGTCGTAGTCGATGAAAGTGATTGAGTTTTTTGTGCTATCAATTGATAAAATTTCGTTTATTGAGAGTTTGTTGAATAAAAGATTGTAACTTTCGATATCTCCCTCAATATCAGGAATAAAAACAACTGTACCGCCATTAGAAATAAAATTGCTTAATTCGTGAACGAATCCGGTTGAAAACCTACTTAATCCATTCACTATTATCACATCAAATGTTGAGAAACTGGAAAAATTAATACTCTTTTCGAAATTGTTGGTAATCGAAAAATAATCATCGTCTTTAAAAAGAGTTGAAATATATTTATTTTCTAATTCGGGATTTATTGCAAGAATTTTTATTTGTTCGGCAACTTTGTAGCTGAAATAGAACTTATTATCGTAGGTTATTGGGTAATCTGTTATTTCAATTCTTCCAAGAATTACCCCTTTTTTTGAATTGGTATAAGACAATTTTACAATTTCCGAATTGTTACTTTCAATATTGAAACTTGCTATAGATTTCAATGAATCATCTAAAAACAACTTCATAGGGATATTTTGATAGTTCTGATCTGAATTGTTTTTAATTCTTACAAAAAGTTCCTCGGCTTGATTAAATTTTCGCCCTGGAATTTCGAACCAACAAGAATCAATAAACAGATTATTGTTATCCTGGCTTTCAAGAGGCAGCACAAAAATATTGTAGTTTGTGTCGTTTTTTAGCTTTGCAAAATCAGTTGAGCTTTTCTGAAAATCGGAAATTAAAAATACACTTTTATTTATTTCCTTTGAATTATTTGCAGCAAGCCAGTCGTTTTGACGCAAAACTATCTTAGAAATTTTCCTGTGAGTTGGGCTTAATTCAATTTCCGCAATATTTTGCAGCAATTTTTCTTTACTCACAAAATGCTGATGCTTAGCCTCAAAATCGTTTGTGAGTAACAAATATTTTGTTTCGGCACGAAAAGCATCGGCAACCGAGACTGCTCTGTTTTTTGCAATATCTATCAATTTTCCGAGCTTTGCCTGGCCGTCCATACTGAATGAATTATCTATGTAAATAGACACAATGTCTTGTTCTTTAATCTTTTCTTCCTGCGAAAGCGGAATATAGGGCTGAGAAAATGCCAAAACCAAAAATACAATAAATAAAATTCTACATATCAAAACCAAAATATGCTTTAGCTGCGATTTGGCTTTGGTTTCTTGTTTTATACTTTTCAGAAATTCAACATTGCTAAAATAAACAACCTTAAATCTCTTAAAATTAAACAAATGGATAATAATCGGTATAAGTACCGCTGAAAGTCCAATCAAAAATGTTGGATATATAAATTGCATAATTATCTTAAATCAATTCAACAAATAGATGGCAAAAATAGAATAATTATAGTAAAATTTTGAGCTATTTGAAATTTGAATAATTGATTAATCATTTTGAGTTTTTAAGGGCGTTTCAAAAATATCTTATGTTATAGAACAAAAATATATTACTTTCGTTTTATTTAGAAAAAGTATCAAATTATAATTGTATTTATGAACAAATCTGAGTTCTAATGTTCTCAGTCAAAACACTCTAATATGAAGATTCTCAAATACACAATTTTTATTATTCTACTAAATATTTCAAATAATTTAGTTTTTGCACAAAATGTAAAAGCTTTGAAACTTGTCAAAATAAAATCTGACACCACCAGCTTGTATGAATATTCTTATACAAAAGCAGACTTGATATTTGAGGAGAAAAGCAAATATAGATATGTGAAATACAATTACGATAATTCAAATAAATTGATCACAATAGATTATTACGAAGATCTGGCTTTGTTTAGCAGTTCGTCGAAGGTGATTGAAGCTTCAAAAAAAAGAATAGAATGGGCAAATCCTGATAATACAAAAAAATCTCATACCATAACTTATGAATATAATGAACTAAATCAAGTAATTAAATTGATAAATTACATGGGCTATAGCAAATTTGTTTATGATAAGAAAAATAGAATTTCTAAACAAGTTTTTTACAACGACAATAAAATATCCTATTCGATTGATTATAAATATGATAAAAAAGGCAATTTGATTAACCATAAAAAATATCAAATTTCAGATTCCGGTGATAAATTATTAGACAATGAAACAATCTTTAAATACGATGATAAAATAAATCCATTTAAGAATTTCAATCTTATTCCTGGAAAATATACAAATCAAAACAATATTGTGAAAACTATTTCGAGAAATTTTTATCACCTTGCTGATATGAAGGATGATACAAATATAAGTGAGAATTTTTATAAATATAATGAGTTTGATTATCCAATTCAAAAAAATGGTGAAATGGAATATATTTATGAATAATTGCCCTATTCTTTTCAAAAATCAGACTATAAAACACATATAAATATGGGATACTATATTGATTTAAAGAGCATTAGTTTAGATAATTACAAGAATACTTTAAAAACTTCCTACTTACTTCCAAGTAGAAAAATGTTGCAAAAAAATATTGACCAAAATTTTGAACTTATTAAAAATCAGCAAATCGTGAATATTGAGAATTTATTTAATGTGCTGAAAACCAAAAAGAAATTGCAAATATTTTCAATTCAAAGTGGCGTAGAAACAGAATATTTGACAATACTTTTTAGAGAAATAAAAAGCAATCGACCAAATCCCACTAAAATAAAAGATTTCTCTAATATTTCTGAAGAATTAGTTTTGAAGTTAGAAAACTTAGGAATAAAAAACATGCTTCAATTATTTGATAAAATCATAAGTCCACAAAGCCGTAAAAATCTATCGCAGCAAAGTGGAATTAATGAAGATGATATTTTGAAAATTGTCAAACTATGCGACCTTACCCGAATTAGGTGGGTGAACCACACATTTGCTTTTGTGCTTTATGAGGCAAAATTCGACAGTCTTGAAAAAGTAGCAAATGCTGATTATAAGGAATTATACGAAAGCATAAAGTTGCTGAACGAAAAACGACAATTATATAAAGGAAATATTGGCTTAAACGATATGAGAATTTGTGTTGAAGCTGCCAAAAATGTATCGTTGGATATTGAATATTAGACTTGCAAAGAAAAAAATATGCGTACAATACTTTTATTTACTTTTATAACTATCTGGCTTTCACTAAATGCACAGAATATAGTAATAAATGAATTTATGTCATTAAATAATTCTACAATTGTCGATGAGGATGGTGAATTTGTTGATTGGATAGAATTATTTAATAATAGTAATTCTGCTATAAACTTAAATAATTATAAAATTAGCGATGATACTAATAATACTGACAAATGGATTTTTCCTGAAATCTTGATTGAACCTTCTGGTTTTGTATTAATTTTTGCTTCCGGAAAAGATAGGCCAGATCAATCATTTTTACATACGAATTTCAAAATAAAATCCGAAGGAGAATATATAATCCTATCTAGTCCGGCGGATTCAATTATTGATATTGTTGAACCTATTTCTTTGCCTGCGGATAAATCATTTGGCCGTCTTATTGATGGAATTGATAAATGGGTTTCACATTTTCCATCAACCCCAAATTATTCAAATAATAATAAATATCCTGAAAGAAAAATTAAGTATTCAAAAAAACCAGGATTTTATTCTTCTCCTTTTTTTCTAAGGCTGAATTGTGAAGATACAATCTATTATACTTTAAATGGATCTGAACCAACAATTAATTCATCAATTTTTTCTGACTCAATATTTGTTTCAAATACTTCTGAAAATAATATTTCATTAATTCCTACAAATCCTATTCCCTATTCTGAAAACTATAGAAGTAATCGACTATCCGGATGGCAAGCACCTGCAAATAATATCAACAAAGCTACAATTATTCGTGCAAAATCGTATAGAAACAGCACTGCAACCAGCAAAACACATACCTACTCGTATTTTACAAATGATTTTTATTATACCTTTCCTGTAATTTCATTAATTTCCGATAGTTTAAACTTCTTTGATGATACATCGGGAATTTATGTTCCGGGAATATATTTAGATTCAAATAATATTGATTGGACAGGAAATTATTACCAAAGGGGAGACAACTGGGAAAGAGTCGGGAATATAGAATATTTCGATACATCTGGCAATATTGAGATTTCTCAAAATATTGGATTTCGAATTCATGGGCAAAAATCGAGAATGGCTCCCCAAAAATCGCTTCGTATTTATGCCAGAACCGAGTATGGTAAGCCATATATTGATTATCCGTTTTTCGATGAAAGAAATTATTGGAGCTATAAGAGATTAATTCTTCGTTGCTCATATACATCTTGGTGGCGACGAAACACACTTTTTCAGGATGATCTAATCCATACAATTGTTTCTGAAAGCTCTTCTACTCTTGACGTTCAAATGACAAAACCTTCAATATTGTAAATTAATGGGGAATATTGGGGAATTCATAACATAAGAGAACGACAAGATGAAAATTATTTAGAATCGTTGCATGGGATCGACAAAGATAGTGTTGATATTATTTGTGGAAATTTGTCGGTTGAGAATGGTAGTGCTGAAACCTATATTGAACTTATAGAATTTATTGAAACTCATGATATCTCATTATATGAAAATTATGAATATCTAAAAACAAAAATAGATATAGATAATTATACTGATTATATAATATTTGAATTGTATTTTGGAAATTCAGATTGGCCTCCCAATAATGTAAAAATGTGGCGTCCACAAACACCCGATGGTAAATGGAAATGGCTGTTTTATGACTTAGATGCATCATGCGATAATCATTCTTTAAATAACTTCATTAGATTATTTGATAAAAATAACCAAGCATTATTTTTTAATGAAATAATTAAAAATCAGGAGTTTAAAAACCAGTTTTTAAATAGATTTTTGTATCATCTTAAAAACACATTTAAGCCTGAACTGCTCAGTCAAACGATTGATAAATTTGTGCAATTATATAAACCTGAGGTGGCAGAACATATTTTACGATGGGGAAATCCATTTGATATGGAACATTGGGAAGAAAGCTATAATCATTTATACATTTTTTTTAATAAAAGACCCTGCATCATTAAGGAACAAATTATTGACTTCTTTGATTTAGATACCCTCAAATTTGATTGTTCATATTATATTAGTCCATCAATTGACAGTTTATTTCCTTTTGAAGAAAGTGAAATAGTAATATCTCCAAATCCATGTTCTGAAAGTTTAACTATATCAATTGAAACCAATGCTAATTTATATGGAGATATTACAATATTCACAAATACCGGGCAACAAGTATATCATGAAAAATTCAAAAGTAATAGAAAGCAAATAAATATTAGACATTTTTCAAATGGCATATACTTTATTCATTTGAATTGCGATAACATTATAAAAGTTAAAAAACTACTAATAAACAAATAGCTAAAAAAAAGAAAATTATATAAACATGCTGTGAAAATTTGTGTAGAAGCAGCAAAAAATCCTTCACAGGATATTGAATATTAAATGAAAAAAGCAATAATAATTGGTGCAACAACCGGCATAGGAAAGGCTCTGGCAAACATCCTGATTGCTAAGAATTATAAAGTTGGCATAACGGGCAGACGAACGAATTTACTTGTTGAATTAAAAAATGAGAATCCTAAGAATTTTGCTATTCAGGCTTTTGATATTACTGATATTAACAATATTTCTAAACATTTAGAAAAGCTTGTCGATAAATTGGGCGGACTTGACTTGTTAATAATTAGTTCGGGAATTGGCAATATAAACGACAATTTGGATTTTGAATTGGAAAAGCAAACCATTGACACAAATATTTTAGGATTTACAGCAATTGCCGACTGGGCATTTAATTATTTCGACAATCAAAAATTTGGTCATCTCGTAGCAATTTCTTCTATTGGTGGACTTCGAGGAAACTGGCAAGCACCAGCATATAATGCGAGTAAAGCATTTCAGATAAATTATTTGGAAGCTTTACGACAAAAATCGAAAAAGCTTAAAACTAAGATTATAATAAGCGACATCAGGCCGGGATTTGTAGATACAAATATGGCAAAAGGCGAAGGATTATTTTGGGTTTCATCAGTAAACAAAGCCGCTAAACAAATTTTCAGAGCAATAAAAAATAAACGAAAAATAGTTTACATAACAAAACGATGGAGACTAATTGCTATACTTTTGAAATCTTTGCCGAGGCAGATTTATGATTTGATGTAATAATTTGTGTTCATTATTTTAACATTGAAATTTTATTAAGAACAAAGATTGTTTACTAATCACTTTGTTTAATAATGAAATAAAAATTAACAAAGTTTTTCAAACGAAAGCTAATTTAAAATCCATAATTAGTGTCCAAAAAAAGCAAATAAGCCAGCAAACCAAACAAATAAATAATTCAATAAAATACTTTTCAAAAATTTCATTTTCAAACACAACTGTATTTTACACATTATCAGAATATTACAACAAAATAAAATTTCAAAAAATATTTGGAAGAAATATTCATAAACAAATTAAAGAATTTGGTTGTTAGTAATAAATGTAGTTAATTCGCAGTCTATTTTTTTAATTAATATCTATTTTTATGAACATTTTTGTTGCAAAGTTAAATTACGATACTGAAGAGACCAAACTCAGAGAGGCTTTTGAGGTATATGGGGAAGTTGATTCCGCTAAAATTATTTCTGATAAATTTTCTGGGCGCTCTAAAGGTTTTGGTTTCGTTGAAATGCTAAACGATGAGGAAGCTATGACAGCCATAGCAGAATTGAACGATAGTGAACTCGATGGAAGAACTGTTGTGGTTAAGAAAGCCAAACCAAGAGAAGACAATAGAAGATAATTGAAGCAATAATGGCAAACAATTAATCTGTCAAGATAAAAAATTGTAATTTGTACTAAATGAGCGGTTTCTGAAAGAATATTTTCAGAAACCGTTTTTTTTTGTCTCTTTTTCTGATTTACAAATAAATCTCAAGTAAGCGAACTTCAGTTTTTGTAGAAATAGAATAATTCTTCAACGAAGCCGGCAAAAGAACAGTCTCCCCCATCGAAATATTTACCTCTTGATTGTTGCAAGAAATTGTGCCTGAACCTTCAACGCACATATATATCACGAATGAATCTATAGAAGTAATATCTTTTTCGACAGATTTATTCAATTTCAAAATGTTGCATGTAAAGTACTTACAGGATTCGATTTCCGAACAAGAATTTGTATTAGTTTCATATTTTGATTTATAATTTTGATGAAAACTATAATCAATTGCATCAACAGCAAGTTCGGTATGTAATTCGCGGGAGTCTCCATTTTTATCGAGCCTGTCCCAGTCATAAATTCTGTAGGTAATATCTGATGTTTGCTGAATTTCAGCCAATAAAATTCCCTTGCCTATAGCGTGAACTCTTCCTGCAGGAATAAAAAACACATCTCCGCTTTTCACTTTCTCGGAATTTAGAATTTTTCCTAAACCTTTATTTTCGAGATGTTTGAGGTAAATATTTTTATCAATTTCCTGATTGAAACCAGAAATAAGCTCTGAGTTTTCATCAGCCTGAATTATATACCACATTTCTGTTTTCCCTTTCGATTGGTGGCGTTGGTAAGCTAAACCATCATCGGGGTGTACCTGAATCGATAACACATCGCTGGCATCAATAAATTTTATGAGCAAAGGAAATTCAGAACCAAAAAATTGGTAAACTTTCTTACCAACAAGTTTGTCATTATAAATTTCAATAAGTTCGGTCAGACTCTTATTTTTTAAAAATCCGTTTGAAACAACTGAAATACTATTTTCTACACCGGAAATTTCCCATGACTCGCCGCAGTTGTTTGTTGCAGAAATATTTTTATTTAGTAAAGTTTTTAGTTTTGTCCCACCCCAAATTTTATTTTTCAGGATTGGCATAAATTTTAATGGATAAAGGTTTTTCATTGCCTTAAATTATTTGTTTAGAAACTTGCCGACATTAATAAATTTCCCATTACATTTCAATATCGACAACTGCTTTTTCGTTAGCAATTTCGTTCAAAAAATTGAGCACTTTTTTGTGTTCAGGATGCTTGCTGTATATTCCGAGAGTTTCGGTGTTTTCAAATTCAGAAATCAGAACTATATCGAATGCCGATGGAGATTTACTGAAATTTAAACCCACTTCATAATATTTTATTTCGTTTATTTTTTCTTCCAGTCCTTCCAATAATGATTTGAGCTTTTTAGCATTTTGCAGCTTTAGCCTTTCGCTTTCATGCTCTTTCAGCCTCACCATTACTATATGTTTTATCATTTTATAAAATTTAGTTCATCAATAAATTTTTATTAATTTGCGAAGATATTAATTCTAAACAAAAAGTAATGTTAATTGTAGGAATAGCAGGCGGAACAGGCTCTGGAAAAACAACGGTTGTGAAAAAAATTATTGAACTTCTTCCGCAAGATGAAGTTACAATTCTTTCGCAAGATTCATACTATCGCGACAATAGTCATTTGCCAATGGAAGAAAGACAGGAAATAAATTTTGACCACCCAAAATCGGTTGAGTTTAAGCTACTTATAGAGCATTTGAAGATGCTGATTGATGGACAACAAATTGGTCAGCCCATCTATTCTTACCTGACCTGTACACGTTCCGATGAAACTATTCCCACCGATCCGAAACATGTTGTAATTGTTGAAGGAATTTTAAGTTTGACTAATAAAAAACTTCGGGAATTACTTGATATAAAAGTTTTTGTAGATGCCGATGCCGATGATAGGCTTATAAGAGTTGTGAAACGCGATTTGGTTGAAAGAGGTCGTTCTGTCAATAAAGTTTTAGAACGATACGAAAATACTGTTAAACCAATGCACTTGCAATTTATCGAACCTTCAAAAAGATATGCAGATATTATAATTCCTCAAGGGGGAAACAATAAAGTGGCAATCAATATTTTAGCCTCTACTATTGAAAAATATTTGAGCGAAAAACCTGAACAGAATTAATTTTTGGTTTGGAGATTTGACGATTTCTTTAAAATGACTACTAATAACAGCTAAATGACAACAAATTATGATGTTAAGTAAAATAAAATTAGAAAACGTATTGTTTCTTGATATAGAAACAGTACCACAATATCAGAATTTTGAATCAGTTCCAGAAAATTTTCAAAATCTTTGGGAAAAGAAGTCGGAGTATTTCAGAACAGAAGAGCAAAATGCAGGAGATGTGTACGCACGTGCCGGTATTTATGCAGAGTTTGGCAAAATTGTTTGTATCTCGGTTGGTTTAATTAATTTCAAAAACACCAATAAATATCTTAGGCTCAAATCTTTTTATGGTGATGATGAAAAAAATTTGCTTGAAGAATTCGGCGAAATGCTTTCTAAACTTGCTCAAAAAAAAGATATTATTTTATGTGCCCACAATGGGAAGGAATTTGATTACCCATATATTGCCCGCCGCTGCCTAATCAATGGATTGAAACTTCCAAATATTTTAGATATTGCCGGCAAGAAACCTTGGGAAGTCAGACATCTCGACACTTTAGAGTTATGGAAATTTGGCGATTACAAAAACTATACTTCTCTAAATCTGCTTGTTGCAGTTTTTGATTTGCCATCGCCAAAAGACGATATTGATGGTAGTCAGGTTGGAGATATTTACTGGAATGAAAATGATATAAAACGTATTACAAAATATTGCGAAAAAGATGTTGTAGCAGTTGTCCAACTTTTCTTAAAATATCGAATTGAGGATATTATTTCGGATGAAAATATTGAAAGTGTAACTTATTAAATGCTAATTGGAAATTAGAAATTTGGTGAATGAATTTAGTTTTGTTGGCAATTTTCATTTTTTCTTAAAAGATTCAATTAATTCCTTTTCATTTTTATTGACAGCAATGAAATTAGGCCCAATAAAATCTTCATGCATAAAATTATAGTCCCTAAATTCAACAATTTTTGGGAAAATTTTTCCAACGAGATATCCAAATTCATTCAAAAGAGTATAAAAATCAATGAGTAATTTTTTCGTTGAAATATTTATATAGCCATATTCAAATTGTATGACCTTAATTCTTTTTCTTTCTAATAGATTCCGAAAGCCTACAATAGCATCGTATTCAGCACCTTCGAGATCAAGCTTTACAAAATCAATTTCATCTAATCCTTGTTCTATTGCAAAATCGTCTCCACTTGTCAGTTCTATGGATTGCAAATCTGTCGATTGATAAGAAATCCCTTTAATATCGTAAATAGATGAATGCGTGTGCGAATTGAAAATATTTATCTCCTTCGAGCAAGTTTCCGAAAATAGACCTTTGTTTATTGGAACAATATTTTTCTGTTCGCCTACTTTATTTTTCAATTGATTGAATGTATCGACTACCGGTTCGAAGGCAAAAATTTTACTTTGGGGATTATATTCTCTAAGCAATAAGCTGTAGTTTCCAATATTTGCACCACCATCAATAATTACTGCAGGATTAAACTTCGATATTTTTTTTAGAACTGTCAATTCTCCATTGCTATAAACATCGTGATTCCTATTTTCGTAAAGTCTATTTAAAGCCCTTCCGAATCCGGCAAGTTGCTTGAAAAATGAATTGTGTGTATTTCTTTTGAAAATTCGTTTTAATTCTTTCATTATATTTTATTAAAAATGCCTATCTCAATATATTGTCCAAAAGTTGCCAAATTTATATTTAATTTTCAAATATAATGGCATTTTCATTAAACATTAGCCTCGGATAAATATAATAAAAAGTCATTATCAAAACTAATTTCAAGATACAATCAATGTGAATTGAAACCTTTTCCTCATATTAAATATGGATTTTTAATTGGTTATGAATTTGCCAAACTAATTATTGGCGATAAACAAAATATTGATTTTGAACATTTTGAATATAAGTATGACGGTACTTTTTCGATAGGTTTATTTCTAGACAATCCTATTCTATTAAGTGATTTTTCTTTGCACACAGAGGTGTATTTTGCAAAACATGGCTATTCGTTTAATACATTTGTATATAATGAAGATATTGATTTTGTTGCTAATCTGTCTTCCTTAAAAGTTCCTTTTCTTATTAAATATGCTTATCCCTCAAATAAAATTCGCCCTTTCATAAACATGGGTATAGTTGGAACATATTTTATTAAAAATGAAACCCTACTTTATAAAACTACGATTTCAGAAAATACAATAGAAATAAATGATATGGAAAAAACTTCAATAATTAATGATATTGAAATAGGCTATAGCATTGGAGGTGGTATAGAATACAAACTCAATTTCAAAAACTCACTATTTTTTGAATTAAGATACAATAATCCCTATAGTGGTGGAGATTCTGAGTTTCTTGGAATTTCTACGTTTAACGTATTTACAGGAAAAAATTTCTAATAATGAGAAATCTAAAAGTTTTAAATAGGATCAATAAGAAAATGCAGAAATTTTACTAGTAACTGTAAATAAATATATACTCTTTTATATATATGTAATCGCCTTTTAAACAGCCTATAAATAAATATAAAATAATAAATTAACAATTCCTAAGGGTTTTAAATAAATCATTCAAAATGTGCGGAGATATTTTTTTATTTTCAAGGGGTAAAAGTTGCGAATGGCCACAGTTTATTTAAACACCGATTTTCGCAGCCATAATTTATACCTAATTTTGTTTTGTTATACTTTCTAAAAAAATTGGTTGTGTCACAACTGGAAATTTGTGATTACACTAAAATATGGAAATCTGAAATCTGTCTGGACAGAAATAGCTCTACTGCGAAGAATTTCTAAGGCTAATATCAAGCTCTAAAAGCAAAAAATTCAATCCTCGAACCAAATTTTTGAAAATTATCAGGCATACCAAAACATTGAGTATAAATCGTTTAGTTTAAATGTGATTGAGCTCAAGACATATTCTGTTTCGGTAAAAACTAA
>Ga0233431_1001661_pt1 | contig 36760 bp, 34 predicted proteins | sample SI_118_April2016_FD_179867 | JGI IMG/M metagenome (GOLD analysis project Ga0233431, IMG submission 179867) | Seawater microbial communities from Saanich Inlet, British Columbia, Canada - SI_118_April2016_200_MG | ecosystem: Environmental > Aquatic > Marine > Inlet | place: Canada: British... | reverse complement strand
ATGAACGCCCGCATCAAAGCCTAGATTATCGGGTACCCGCTGATGTTCATTTCAGCTAATCACCCGACTCGTTTATCCACCTTAACTTTGTCAATTTGTGGTCTTGACAATGGGGTTCACTATAGTTATATGTTTTGTTATGAGTTCGGCACTTTGAGGGTTGTTAGTGAATATTCTGTAATCATCTCGGTAACGAATAATATGAAAATTATCTAACTTTTGAGTTTTTAACCTTTCTGATAATTTAAGATCAGCATAACCTAAGACCATTTCTGCAATAAAGTCCATCAAGACACTCCCTTGAGGAATGCCATTTGTTTGTCCAAAGGACATCTCTCGTAGGTGTTTGTCGATGTTGTTGCCAATTAAGCTTACATCCCTTCTTTTTTGTTTGGCAACGGTTTTCCCATGTATTGCCCAAGCTATAGAGTGTGTATAAATAGATCCATAGCAATCAGTAATATCAGTATGTAGTACATATTCATAATCTAATGCAAGTTGAATTGAGTTCTGCTCTATGGAATGCCACCAGTGTGTTACAGTCTCTGCTTTGTCTGATGAATCACTTTCTGACTCTACGGGAATACTATAGCACTTGATTTTTGGGTTTTGTTGAAATTCTTTGAATCTCGCAACAATAGTTGCCCAGTTTTTCTCTTCTGTAATTTTATGGACAAGCGACACATATATAGCAGGGTGAATTAATTGAAGCGGCCGCCACGCAAATTTACCGTCCTTATTGTTCAAAATTTTATAATTAACATCCTCAGAGTTGCTAGGAAATACAGTCCTTAGTGTTTGCGAATTATCTTCGTAAGTTCTATAATATTCAGATAGTTGGTGACCGTCGATTTCGCCAGATATTGTGTTGATAATATTTTGAAAAATAAAATATTTTGGCAAATCAAAGTTGAAGTAACTTTCTTCTTTTAAGAAAAAAATTCTTGCTTCAGAGTGAGTGTATTCTAAAATGTTTTTCATAATGCCTATCCCTTGTACTCTGAGAGAAAATTTGTTGCCCTAGCTAAATATTCCATTCATTTCTGTAATATGAAAATGCTTCCTAAACGCAACCGTCTCAGCCAATAACCCTTTGACCGCTAAAAATAAATCTTCTTGGGCGTGTTTCTCTAATTTTCTTGTGAGTTTTGAAAGGAACACATCATCATCTAGAACTTCAACATATACTTGTCCTCCCGCAACGAGCCATTCTAACCCCAAACGGATAGTTGTTTCTCGTTGCGCGGTCACGGCGGCGAGGGCTGAGATGGTGGTTTTTCCATCTTTTTTTGCGAGGGTATATTTCACCAATCCCGCTAGATGAGCGAGAAATGTTTTGGGCGTAAACTCTGGCGGGTTGATGCCAATTAGGTAAACTTTTTCAGGTTTTACTTCTTCTAGTATTGTGCGTAATTCGCTTTGCCCGGGCGGGGAGGTGTAAATTGCTAATTCATCTGATTTTTCTAAGGCATAACGGTTTCTCCCCTTAATCTCCGATTTTCCTTCAACAAAGATTTGCGCTTTTCCACTTTCAACTTCCCAATCTTTAACCTTCAACCGAATAACTTCTATCTCCTTCTTTCGACTTTCTACTTTCTCCACTTCCTCCGTAACCCGAAAATCAACTATCTCCAACGTTAACTGTGGTTGTCCCTTATATTCTCCCGTTCGCATCTTGAAGGCTAAGTCGAAGCGGCTTTCTTTGGATGGGAGTTCTTCATCCGCTCCGTTCCACCAGAGAATGGATTGGACGTTGTCTTCGCGGTCTTTGACCGTCAGGCGCAGATGCTCTTTATTTTTTCCAATTTTGGCGATATGGCTTAACGATAAATCGCGGGAGGCAAGTATCAGGGTTGGGTTACGGGGTCCGAAGGGGGCGAGTTTGGTTAAATCTGCGCTGAGGGCGAGAGTCAGGTCATTTAGGGGCAACCAAGCATCAATCACGAGCGTGGCTTCGGGGAGTTTTTCTGTTCCCAAATGTTTTTTAATCGTATTGCTGATTTGTCGTCTAAATGCAGGGATTTTATCCGCATTTAATGCCATGCCTGCCGCCATCGGATGACCGCCAAATCCGTGCAAAATATCTTTTTGCGCGGCAATCGCTTCGGTGATGTGGATGCCCGCGACCGATCGCGCCGAGCCGCGCGCTTTGCCATCTTCGCTAACCGAAAGCAAAATAACGGGTTTTCGATAGCGTTCGCCGAGCCTGCTGGCGGTGATTCCGATCACGCCTGCGGGCCAATCTTTTTGCGCCAAAACGAGCGCGGCGGTCTCTTTGAGTTTGGGATTATCGCGGATTTGCGCCTCTGCCGCCTGATAAATTTGTGAGGTAAGCAGCCTGCGCTGGGTGTTCAGCCCTTCGAGTTGGGTGGCGATAACGCGCGCCCGCGAGGGGGTTTCGGTGGTCAGAAAATCGACCATGATATTGGCATCGCCGAGCCGCCCGATGGCGTTCATGCGCGGGGCAATGCCGAAGCCAATATCGCCTTCGTTGACGGTGAGCGGGTTGATGCCCGCCAATTCGTAGAGCGTTTGTAGCCCAATTCTCTTCGTTTGACGCAGTTCAATTAGCCCGCGTTGGAGAAAATAACGCGCGTCGCCGTAAAGTTCGGCTACATCGGCGGTGATGCCGAGGGCGACGAGATCGAGTAATGATGAATGATGAAGGTTGAGTGACGAATCTTTTTTCTTTCTTCTTTCAAGCAGTTTTTGAGCCAATAAATAAGCCACGCCCACGCCGGGCAAAGTGGATAATGGATGTTCTTCAGGCAGGCGTTTTGAGTTGACGACGGCGACCGCATTTGGCAGTTTTGGCGGTAAATCGTGATGGTCGGTGACGACCACATCTATGCCGCGAGCGTTGGCGTATTCGATGGCTTCAATTTCGCTTACGCCGGTATCGCAGGTGAGAATTACTTCTGCGCCATTATCAATAACTTCTTTTAAATACGGGATTTTGATCCCGTGTGATTCTGTTGCTCTGATGGGGATATGCCAGTGGACATCTGCGCCGAGGGCGTGCAAAGTTTGGACGAGGAGAGCAGTGGATGTTTGCCCGTCCACATCGAAATCGCCCCAGACGCAGATCGATTCACGCGTGTGAATAGCTTGCTCGATTCTGTCAACAGCGGCGCGGAGATCGGGCATCTCCCAGCCATCCGTGGGCGTGTACTCGTTCGGGTCAAGAAATGCTTTCGCAGCGGAGAGTTCGCTGAATCCGCGTCGGGCGAGAATCTGCTTGACGAGCGGAATCAAGTCTAAATCCACGAGCGTTTCGGGGATGTCTATTGGGGGAGGGCTAATCCATTTTGTCATGTTGTGAATTTTATCAGGAAATTTATTGGTCACTGCGAGCTGTCGATGCTTTTCGACGGCGTGGCAGTCTCCCGTGCTGTGAGGGAGATTGCTTCGGCGATAAAGCTGCCTCGCAATGACAAATGAAAATTCACCAGACCTCCCCAATCCATTCACAATTCCTTCACAAGATAAGGAGATACTAGGAGCATAAAGTAATACTCACTCAAAGCATAAGGAGATGCAAAATGAAAGTAAGTATTTGGAAAGTTGTTCTGGGCTTGGTCCTAATCGCCATGTTGATCGGCGGCGGCTCAATGCTCTATCGCGCGGGCTATGCTCGTGGCGTGATGTCGGATATGTCTTTTGAAGATATGCCCTTCGCCGATGGTGGTTATGCCGAAATGATGCCTTATGGTGGCATGCCCGGCGCGTATGGAATGCGTGGCTACCACAGCTACACTCCCTTCTCGTTAGGTAGAATGTTGTTCGGCGGATTTATCTTCATCCTGATCGTTGGTGGTCTCTTCCGCCTTTTCGGGATGCGCCGATATGGTTATGGTGTGCCCCCATGGGCAATGTACCGAATGCATCGTGAGGGCAAAGGCGGTCCGTGGATGCACCACGATCATCCTTATTGGGGCAAGATGAATCCCGAAGGTGATGATGAGCCAGAAGAAAAAGAAGAATCTGAAGAATAGGCGTAGCTGAGAAAATCGCCCTGGCCTGATATCGCCTGGGGCGATTTTTGAATAGTCCAAGGTTATGCGGCATAATGGAGGTAACATAATATGAAGACGCAAAGTTATCGTAATTTGAGCCGAGTATTCTTGATGCTGATGATGACCGTGCATGTGGTCACTTGGTATACCTTTGGTGTCCAGGCAGTTGGTAGTATCGGGATTGAAGCCTTTTTCTCCGGTTTGTCGCGGGGCGTGATAAATGCGGGAGTCATCTTCTGGATATTGGTGGTGCTTTCAGCCATATTGCTGGGGCGTGCCTTTTGTGGCTGGTTCTGCTGGTTTGGCGGTTATCTTGAGCTAATTGAATGGGGAATTGGTGATAAGTGGAAGATAAAGATCCCGCGCCGTATCTTTTTATATTTGGGAACTCTGCCTTTTGTTGCTCTTGGATTGAAAATCTACAGTTCATTGCTTGTGATCTGGATTGAGAAAGGTTTCCCGTCTATATTCACATTACGTCTGGCAGATGTCGAACCCTGGGGCGGGCAACAGACCGGTATTTCAATTCTGATGACAGCCGTACTCTATGGTCCGGTACTCTTCTTTGTTTTTGGCAGAAGGGCTTGGTGCCGCTACCTATGTCCGATCGGGGCATTGCTCAAGGTTTTTAGTCCTGCAAAAATCGGCGGTGTGCGCTTGATAAATGATGAGTGCATTGGTTGCGGGAAATGCAACCGCACCTGTGATATGCAGGTTGATGTGATGGGTGATCTTAACGGGCATAGCGAAGTAAACGGTTTGGACTGCATCGTTTGCCTGAAATGTACGGATGCCTGCCCAACAAATTCCATCGTGCTGAGCTTACACCGCTACGATACCGCGTTAACATCTAGTGCTGCTGGACGGGCAGAGTTATCCACGCTCAAACGGAGAAAAATTTCTGCTCTCGATATCTCTATTACCGTGATTTGGGTTGGCGTGTCCTTATATTTTTTCTTCTCTGGTGCGCGCGCTACTGCCCCTCAAGAAATCAAAGTAATTATGTCGGTGGGTCTGCTCTTGATCGTTTACGGCTTGGTCTGGACGATAAGGAAAACTTGGGCTAAATTTAGGCAGAGAAGGTAGAAGTTCTGTGTGATTTTATGGGATAATTCGAGCGAAACATAAAAACTGCTTGCTCGAAAGTTTCTTCTAGCAAGCGCCCGTTGGTTGAGTAGACCCGAAAAGCATCGTCTACTCAACCACCACAAAAAATAAAATTTTAAAATGTTGTGCCGCTAAAATATCTTTACTTTTATTCCCAACATTCGAATCATTCACATCTATTCGTGATAAAAAAGGCGATTTATGAGTGAAACAATCCTGATCATCGAAGACGAACCAAAAGTAGCTCGCCTTGCGCGTGATTACCTTGAGAAAAACGGCTATCGTGTCTTGGTTGCTAATGATGGGGATAACGGCTTGGCGATGGCACGTCGCGAAAAACCCGATCTGCTTGTTCTTGACCTAATGCTTCCCGGCATGGATGGGCTGGATGTCTGTCGTGCGTTGCGGCGCGAATCCGATTTGCCGATCATCATGCTCACCGCCCGTGCCGAAGAAACCGACCGCCTAATTGGTCTCGAAATTGGTGCGGATGATTACATCTCAAAACCTTTTTCGCCGCGCGAGCTGGTTGCGCGCGTCCGTGCCTTGTTGCGTCGCGCAAAGGGGCGGGTTTATGTTTCGGGCATCATCCGCGTTGGAGAATTGGAATTGAATACAGACAATCATAGCGTTGTCTTGGCTGGAGAATCTATCCACCTGACGAGAATCGAATTCAATCTTTTAGAAACAATGGCACGACACCCTGGGCAGATATTCCCACGAGCGCAATTATTAGAAAACCTACACGGCGTTGCTTATATTGGCTATGATCGTAGCATAGATGCGCATATTAAAAATCTACGTCGCAAAATTGAAGAAGACCCTGCCAACCCGAAATATATTCTCACGGTTTATGCAATAGGGTATAAATTTAGTGACGAGCATAGGTAGAGTCGTAGGGGCGACCCTGTGTACTTATCAAGTGAAATTTTCTTTTTACTAAATAATTGGCTAATAAAAAATGCAAAATGAACATCCAAGCGGGTCGCCCTTACGGATTATTAGTTTGAGAAGTGATAAAAATGTCTTCAAATCAAAATAAACCTTCAAAAGAAAAAAGATGGGGAAGATGGCGGCATTTCCCTCATCATCGCACTGACCATGAGAGCAAAAGCCGTTTTCTGTGGTTTCGCTTTATCGGATTCTTTCTCTTCATCAGCATCCCGCTCTTGGCAGTAGGTGGATTTATCGGGGCAATGTACCGCATGAATGGCATGATGATGCCCTTCGGGCATTCCCGTTCACCCTCTCCGTTTGGGCTGCTTTTTTGTGGCGCGCCAATTCTCATTATTGGTGCGCTCATCTATTTTGGGACGCGCGCTTTTCGTAAAATGGGAACCCCTCTCGCCAACGTGATGACCGCCGCCGATGCCGTAGCCGAAGGCGATCTTTCTGTGCGTGTTCCTGAGCGTGGCCCCGGTGAAATCCGTCGGCTCTCCGAATCCTTCAATCGGATGGTTGATGAACTCGCTCGAGCCGATCAGCAACGCCGCAATATGACAGCCGATGTTGCGCACGAGCTGCGCACCCCCATTCATATTTTGCGCGGCAATCTCGAAGGTCTCCTCGATGGCGTTTACGAAGCCACGCCCGAACAAATTGAATCGATGCTCGACGAAACACGTCTCTTGTCTCGTTTGGTTGACGATCTTCAGACCATTTCTCTGGCAGAAGCAGGGCAATTGCATCTTAATGTTGAGCAGGTCAATATCGCTGAGTTGCTGGCAGATGTGCGCACCAGTTTTATCGGGCAGGCAGAAGAAGCTGGGGTGAATTTAGTGGTAGATGTGGACGATGCGGATTTAACGGTTAATGCCGACGCTGGACGATTAGACCAAATTCTCGGTAATTTAGTGGGGAACGCTTTGCGGTACACACCTGTGGATGCTTGCGTCTGTTTAGAAGCGGAATCCAGCCCGATGGGCGTGCGTCTTCGAATTCGCGACGAGGGGCAGGGAATCCCGCCCGAGGACATCCCCTTCATCTTTGAGCGTTTCTATCGTGCCGATAAATCCCGTTCACGAAAGGGCGGCGGCAGCGGCTTGGGCTTGGCAATTGCAAAACAATTAATCCAATTGCATCAGGGAAAAATTAGCGTTGAAAGTGAATTGGGAAAAGGTACGACATTTATTATTGATCTCCCCCGTTAAAAAATCAGAAAATGAAACTGTCATTGCGAAGGAGCGATAGCGACTGAAGCAATCTCCTTCTCCTAGACGTGAAGGAGATCGCTTTGTCGGGCTGTCGCCCTCCTCGCGATGACAGTTTTTTTACTTGCCTGTTACAACATCGTGTCCAGCAGACATCCAGCCCTGGATGCCGCCAGCGATGCTTGTTACGCTCGTGTGCCCGGCTTGTAGCAAAATATCACGCGCAACTTGTGAGCGATTGCCAGAATTACAGATAATGATAACTTCTTGGTCGAAAGGCACTTCGCTAACGCGAGATTCTAGCTCGTCGAGCACAATCATCGTTGCGCCATCAACATGATACTCTTCCCATTCGGGTTGGGTGCGAACGTCAAGAAGGAAGGCGCCTTCCTGGAATTTCTGGTAGCCCATCGCTGTATTGATCTCAGCGGGGAGGCTGTTTACAGTGGCAGTATTGGCATCGTTGCTACCTGAGGGATTGCTACCAAAAACAAGAAATGCGATCACAACAAAGACCAACGCGGCAACCGCGATCATCATTTGATCTTTCTTTTGCTTCGCGTCTTGTTGTTTTGCTTTCTTTTTACTAGGTTTACTTCGTTTTTTAGCCATAAAATTCTCCTATAAGGTTTAAGGGTTAGATGGATTTAGATGGTAAAAGTTGCATTTTCTTCTTTTCAATGAAGGCGATTATAGCCTAAGATCAACTTTATATTTTTTTGCATGAAGGTAAAACCTTTTGCAAGCGATACCTAATGCGTTTAGTAGCTTATGAAAAAAACAGCCTTGATGATTATCATCAAGGCTGTTTTCTATACTAAATAAGATAGGCGTTTTTTTACTTCTCCATCTTGGGATTCCAAACTTCCCAAACCTTTCCTACCAAATTGGCCCCAGGTTTCAGGGTCTCATCACCGGGCTCCCAACCTGCGGGGGTGGCTTCGGCACCTTTTGTCTTACGGACAAGCTGATAAGCCTGGATCTGGCGCACGGTTTCGGCAAATTTGCGTCCAACAGGTGGTGTTAAGACTTCCATTGCTTGAATTACACCATCAGGATCAATAATAAAGCGTCCGCGCATCTCAACGCCTGCTTCTTCGTTATATACGCCATAAAGCGTGCCGATATCACCGCCAGTATCAGAAGCCATATGGAAGGGAATCCCACCCTCGACCATTTTTGAAAGCTCCTTGTCGTTCCACATCTTATGGACAAATTTACTATCTACACTTACGGAAATAACTTCTACACCCAAATCTTGCAAAATATCATATTTGTCGGCGACCGCCGAGACTTCGGTCGCTCAGACGAAGGTGAAATCACCGGGATAAAAGCATAGCAAGCGCCATTTGTTTTCAAAATCAGAAAGTTTCACTTCAGTAAAATCGCCTTTATAGTATGCAGCGGCTTTAAAATCAGGGGCTTTTTGCCCAACACTTACAGACATTTTTATCTCCTTATAAATTAATTGAGTATAGAAGGCTCTAACATGCCCATTATAGCAAATTGTAAAATAAAAAGGACAACTTTTGCTTGTCCTTTTTGAAATCTTTATATAATTTCCCACGGCGGTGTTCCCGCACCGCCCGCACCCTTGAGCGATTCTCGTATTTCTTCGGATAATTTAGGTAATAGATCGGATGTGGCGGAGAGCATCCCGAAGCAGCCTGCGATCATCATATCTCCAAACGGGACGGAGAAATAAGGGCGTAATGTGGATGCTCCGCCCGAAAACATACTTCTCCTTGGGCCTGTTACCACTATATCAAAATCTCTGCTATTTAGCATCATCGGTTCACTCTCATAAATAAGCGCGCCATGCCCTTTGTCATTGAAAATAGTCTCGTGCTTGAGCGTACCATCTGCTAAAGCGCAGATGTATTTTTCCAGTTTCGGAAGGGTGATCTCACCAGTATGATGCTCGAAAACACCTTCTATCCCTTCTGTGCCAAGGCGAAAAGCCAAGGTATGAAAATTACCGATATTGGCAATGACTTTTTGCTTGCGAGATGCCACGATAGGGTCAAATGTTGCACCCAGCACAGCGGCAGGTGCGGTGTCCATAGCAATCAGTGGGGCATCGACATCTTTTGCAGAGTTAGCAACGGCTTGGAGACGAGTCATGATCGAGGGAATATCATCTGCCATAAAGGCAAAGGATGAGAGTGCGTTCTTTTCACGAATACGCTCATCTAAATAATCGAAGCGAAATTGCCGATCTGAAATATTAGCTGGGGCATCACCGTGATCAAAAACGGCGACTGCGACGGCTGCCAGATCATCAAGAGAGACACCAAATCGGGCAAAGGTTTCTGTAATAGCGGGGAAATCGAAATCTCTGAATTCGATACATTGAACGGAGGCGGGGAGGGCTTTTGCTTCATCTTCAGAGATAAGCGTGATTCCCATCTCTGCGACGGATTCGAGATTATCGTCTACTGTTCTCACTGCATCTGCTGTTGCATAAACAGGATAGCCTGCTTTTAGGTGATCTTTAACCGCCCACACATTGGGACCGCCACCCATAAGTAGACCGCCGAGCAAGATGGGGACTTGCGAGCGTGTCGCTTCCTGTATCCGCTTTCGGATCATCATTGTGGGGGAGGGCAAGATCAATTTGAAGCCGTTTTCTATGTCGATTTGGGAATCGTAAAGAAAAATATCTTGCGTGCCTGTGCCTATATCTACCGTTAATATTTTCATCTGAAAAGTTTATCATGGGTAACCTATTTGTGATAGAATCCTCCTGTATTTGTGGGCTACCCACAAGGAGGATAATAAAATGAAAAAGCAGAAAGCCTTTTATCTTGTTGCTGTATTTGTTTTGATGCTAGTATTAAGTGCTTGCGGTACTGCGACACCCGAGCCTACATCTACGCCAGAACCAACTTTAGAACCTACAGCTACATTGGTCCCAACCAAAACACCTGTACCAACCAAGACCTCTGTCCCTACAGAGACACCTTTCCCGACTCCTGCAGCAGTTGGTGAAACCGTAGCTGGTGTAGGTGTAGAAGTTACTGTTGTTGAAGCCTACGAGCGCGAAAGATTGTATCCAGGTGGAGAATATCTATATAGACCAAACGCAGGTTATATAATTATTGATGTTGGTGTGCATATAAAGAACCTAAGCCCAGGAGAAACAATTTCTATCCCGTGGAATAATGTATATGTGCTTGAAGATAATGACGATATCTGGATGCCCGTTTTTGGAAGCGTTGAATATGTTACCGATGGGAGTAGCTTCGATCCGCTTACTATAGGTATTAGTTCAGATTATGTTGAGGCAAATGATCTGATAGAAGTAGAGCATGATGTGTACCTACGCTTGATTTATGTTATTAAAGATTCAAATGAACATATTTTATTTGGCGTAGGAGAATCTGCCCAGATCGAGCTTACACTAAAGAAATAATTTCTTTTTGCCCCGCAGCTTTCCCTATATTATTTTGGATAAAAAAACCACCCTCTTGAACAAACAAAAAGGAGGGTGGTTTGCTTTACGTAGTGAAGGTTTAAATTTCTACACCCAAGAAAATGCGGATGAGATAGCCGATCCCGAAACTGAATGCTGCTACACTGAGACTTAGCCCCGCCATCTCAACGAAGCGATCTTTGAAAGATTCATCTTGGGCAACGGAAATATAGTAGTTGAAGACGGCGATGATGATCACGCCAGAAGTCAGAGCGAGCGCGAGATCGAGGAAATAGTTATCGAAAAGCAGATAGGGGGCAATGAGAATTGCGACCGTGAAAATATAGGCGATGCCTGTATAAATTGCAGCACGGACGGGGTGTTTGTCGGTTTTTTCGGAGCGGGTGGCTAGGTATTCGGATGCTGCCATAGAGAGTGACGCGGCAATGCCTGTAATTAGCCCAGAGAGCGCGATCAGCTCAACATTTTGAAGGGCTAGCGTTAGTCCGGCGAGTGCGCCCGTCAATTCGACAAGGGCATCATTTAGCCCTAAAACGACTGAGCCGGCATATTGGAGACGTTCTTCGTCGAGCATGTCAATCAGGGCGTTTTCATGCTCATTTTCATCTTTGATCCAATTGTCAATTTCGGGAACATATTCGCGAATTTGGTCATAATTTGCTTGTGCGCTTTTTTCTCCGCTTTCCATTAATTTGATACCGAAAGTGAATCCAAAAATGCGACTGATGAGATAATATTTCCAGATTGTCCATTTGTTTGGTTTTACTTCTTCGTTAGTATATTTTTTCCAATCTTCATAATGGCCGAGTTCGTCTTCTGCTATTTGATCAAGAATTTTGGCGTTCTCTCTTTCTTTAATGCTTTTAGCCAGTTTTTTGTAGATATGATATTCGGTGATCTCATTTTTTTGAAAATCCAATAATTGTTGTCGAACTTCTTTGCTGAGTTCCATACTTATTTCTCCTTATGCTTTGTGCTCATCTCCATAATGTCTTAGAGAGTATCGATTCTGATTGTACACTGCTTAAAGGCTTTCCAGGTTGTTCTTTAATAATTTCTTTGAAGAATCTCGATATGTACTTTGAGCATAGTTAGCTGGGTGCACTAAAATGTTGTAGACTGACCCCATCCCTACCCCTTCCCCGATAAACGGGGAAGGGAACTCCCCTCTTCCTTTTTGGGAGAGGGATGACCTGAGCATAGCGAAGGTCAGGGTGAGCGGAGAAACGAAAAGCATTTTCTACATGTTTTTAGTGCACCTTAGTTAGCTAATTGATTATAAATAGTTTTTCAAATATGCTAAAATAAAGGGCGATGAAGAAAAACTTGGATCCCTCTAAAAAAACAGCATCCTATCAGGCATACAGACGAGATTTTCTATGGCAAATTCTTGTGCCTATGATTATTGTACTGATTTTGGTAGTTATTGCATCTGTTTTTACCGCGATACGCCCTCCAGGAACGGCAAGTTTGTGGGCAGATATATCAACGATTTGGTTGCTCATCCCTCTGCTTATCTTCGTGCTGATTACTCTCGTTATTTTAGGCGGCATTATCTATGGGATGGCAAAGTTGCTTAATATCACCCCTGTCTATACACAAAAATTATATGCTCTGATTCGCCTCGTTACGAAGAAAATAGAAAACGTGGCAGACGCAAGTGCAAAACCAATTTTCTTTTTTGAAGAACTTTCAGCGAGTATAAAAAGTATCTTTGGACAAAAATAAGGAAGCTAAAATGGACGAAATTACAAAAGTTGAAAACCAGACATCAAAAATTCTGGCCGCAGGCGCCATCATTGGTGCGCTCACGGGCATAGGCACAGCTTATCTCCTAACCAAAAATGCCGAAAGAGAAGGCGAAGAACTCGCTATTAGCACCGGTCAGGGATTAAAACTTGGTTTGTTGATCCTTGGCATGTTACGCCAAATTTTGAAATTGGATGGGTAAATATCCCCAACCCTATTAACTAAAAAAATCTCCGAAGTTTTGCGAAGCACTTCTAGCGAAGCGCAGAAGCAAAAACTTCGGAGATTTTTATTTAAGCTACTCTGCAAACCAGACCTTTCAAATATGCTCCCTCAGGGAAATTCAGTGCAATCGGATGGTCGCTGCCTTGTCTTAATTCTTTGACAATTTGTGCATCTACGCCAGCGTCTAATGCTGCACCTGCCACGATTTTTTGGAAGAGATATGCGTCTACGCCGCCAGAGCAGGAGAATGTTACCAAAATCCCACCGGGGCGCAAAAGTTTGAAGGCGAGCAGATTGATATCTTTATAGCCGCGCGCTGCCTTTTCGACTTGAAATTTTGTTGGCGCAAATTTGGGGGGATCAAGGATGATCATATCAAAATCGCGACGCGAATCTCGAAAAGTTCTTAGCTCTTTGAAAACATCTCCCTCGATCCACTCGTGGATTTGGGCTGGCTGATCGTTTAATTGCATATTTTCTGCCCCCAGCATTAGCGCGTTTCCCGACGAATCGATGGATGTGACCGATTTCGCTCCACGCGCTACGGCATGGATACTGAACCCACCTGTATAGCAGAAGCAATTTAGCAGATCGCGGTCTTTGGCGAGTTGACCGACCAAATGTCGGCTTTCGCGTTGATCGAGATAGAATCCAGTTTTGTGACCCTGTGCAATATCCACATTAAACTTCAACCCATATTCCTGGATGATAAGTTTTTCAGGCGGATTGCCGCGTAGCACTCCAGAATGTGGTTCTAATCCTTCAAGGGTGCGCACATCTGCATCGGAACGTTCGTAGATGTTTTTTATGCCTGCTAATTCAATGAGCAGATCAGCAAGGATTTCTTTCCAGTATTCGGCACCAGCAGTCAGGATTTGCATGACAAGCACGTCGCCGTAGCGGTCTACGATCAGGCCGGGGATACCGTCTGATTCGGCATGGACGAGTCTGTAAGAATCAGTATAGGGGTGGGTCTCAGACCCATCCCTACGAATAATTGCAGTATCCAGTTTGCGGCGGAGAAAATCTGCGTCTACGGCCTCATCAAGCCAAGTCCACGTGCGTGCGCGAATATTGGATTGAGGGGAGTAGGCTGCTTTCGCCAGAAAATTGCCTTTTGAGTCGAAGATGTCGACCGTCTCCCCTGATTTTGGGTTTCCGTCTACATGGGCAATTGCTCCTGAAAATATCCAGGGGTGACGACGGAGAAGAGATTTTTGGCGTTGGGGTTTGAGGGTGAGAGAGGGCATCATAAAAAGTAAGGGCGGGTCTGAGACCCGCCCCAACGAGAGCTAGATAATCCCGATTTCTTTGCCAGCTTCGATGATGACATCGAGCGCGTAGGCAATTTCGTCGGTTTTGTGCGTGGCAGTGACCGTGGAGCGCAAGCGAGCGAGACCATTTGGCACAGCTGGGGAAACAACCGGCAGCATGAAAAGGTCTTTGGCTTGGCAGGCTGCGGTGAGATCGTAGGCACGTTCATCGTCGCCACATAAGATGGGGACAATGGCGGTTTCAGTGAGCATGGTGTCAAAGCCAGCAGCTTTTAAACCACCGATGAATTGATCGGTATTGGCCTGGAGACTCTCCATACGCCAAGGTTCATCGAGGATGACTTTGAAAGATTCCATTGCGGCAGCGGCTTGTGCAGGAGGTAAGGCGGCGGAGAAGATATAAGCACGGCTGGCATGACGGAGATATTCCATCATATCTTTTTTGCCTGCTACATAACCGCCAACGGAGGGGATGGTTTTGCTGAGGGTGCCCATTTTGATGTCGACGACATCTCCGAGACCGAAATGTTCTTCGATACCTCGACCGGTTTTCCCGAGTACGCCAACAGAGTGGGCTTCGTCCATCATCAGCCAGGCATCATATTTTTGGCAGAGTTCGACAACTTTGGGGAGGTCAATAATATCGCCGTCCATGCTGAAGACAGCGTCTGCGACAACGAGTTTTGCAACATCTGAAGGAGCCTGGATAAGGCGTTTTTCGAGATCAGCCATATCGTTGTGCTTGAAGCGGCGAAACATTGCGCCAGACATCATACAGCCATCGACGATACTGGCGTGATTAAATTTATCGGAAAGTACCCAGTCACCGCGCCCCATGAGAGTGGAGATAATGCTCAGATTGGTGGCGTATCCAGATGTATAGGTGACAGCGGCCTCGGCGTGTTTAAAGTCAGCTATGGTTTCTTCGAGTTCGACATGCAAATCAAGAGTTCCGGCGAGCATACGAACTCCGTTTGTGCCAGTTCCATATTTGTCTACAGCGGCTTTAGCAGCTTCGCCAATACGGGGATGGCCGAGAAGTCCCAAATAACCGTAAGAAGCATACATGCCCATATCACGCCCGTTGACGATGGCGCGAGCACCGCCACGTAATTCGGTGACTGGCATATTATAAAAATAACGCTCTCTGGCTTTTAGATCGGCAACACGATTAACCATTGCCTGAATGCGTTGAGAAACGGCATCGTTGGCTCTATTTGACTCCATTTTTTACTCCTTAAAAAATCTTTTTTGCAATAATATCTTGTTTTGTATAGCGGGAAATAGTGTAGTCTAGGGGAGGTGAACTGTCAATCAAAAGGGGAGACACAGGGAGAGAAGAGTAGTTCTTCGTTTTGGCATCTATTGCTTTAGCCTATCTTCAGCACAAGGTAGTTGTTGATAGGGGCTTTCTCCACCATAGATGCTGCGGTCATCAAGTATTTCATAATCAGTTAAGAAATAATGATTGAAGATAAGTCGGAAAGAGTTTACCGGCGAAATTTCTGGGTATAAGTCACTATTATTTTTAAAATTTGGAAGATAGTAAGCATTTAAAATAGCCAATTTTTCACGCGAGTCTACATCGAATTTTTCATAATCTATGGCTGCTCCATGATCTCCTTGAATAATGATGATCGGTGTTACCGATGATTCTTGAAAAGCAATTGAAATGAATTCTTGTATTTGCGAATTTAAATAGATTATTTGGTCACGGTAAGCATTGAGAGAATTGGCTGGTTCGTTGACGAGAAGTTCTCCGCCTGCGCCAAATATGAAGGGAGGGTGCGGAGAGACGATATGAGCGTAAACAAATTTAGGACTTTTTATTGCTTTTGGGATTTGCAAAAGAGTTTCAAGGGTATAGACAATTTCTGCTTGATGTGTTTGGCGGATACTTTCTTTGAGTTGTACATCTAGATCAACTCGATCGAGTATTACGGACGCAAATGATGTGTCTAATAATAGTATTTCAAATGGGTTGATTTGAGAAAAGAAAATGCTTTTTAGGCTAATATCTGTTTCCAGAGCAAAAAGAACATCAGGATTATGCCATTTTAGCCAATCATATTCAGTTTCAAAGGTAACTGTTGTGTAGCCAAGCTCTGTGACAGTTTCTTGTACAAGACTCTGTTGGAGCATCGCGTTTAGTTCATCTTCTGAATAAGAGATTTTCGTTGGGTTCTTCTCGCTTCCTAAATAAGTGAGATTAAGAGTGGATGCTATTGATGGCGCTGTATAGGAGTAATTCGATTGACTGCAAAGTGCAACATAAAAACCTTGCGATTCTAACCAGTAAATGAATTCTCTGTTATCGTAATTAAAGGTGGATGCCAGAATATCATCGCGCGGGTAACCATCTAAAATAATATAGTAGATATCTGGTAATTGAGCATCATTTATTTGGGCTAGTTGAGTTCGTTCTTTTTCTCTTTCCCTTTTCAATAAGAAACGATTGATTTGAAATTGTGAAATTTGGAAAAGAGGAATAAGAATGAGGATGATACTGATGATATTTAGAGAAAGAATAGTTTCAGCTTCGATTTTCTTTTTCTTGATGATCAGATATATGCCTACTCCTAAAATCACTAGAAAAACAGGAGCAAGAATCCTGTGTCTTCCCAACGATGAGTTGAAGAAATCAATAACTCTAAATTCGCTATAGAGATGTCCGTAGAAAAAGAATATACTGCTCCCCAAACTTGTAATCAGCGAAGTTTTATTTTTGTTCTTCAGAATAAGAAGCAAACAGAAATAGACAAAAGCTATTCCCAAAACAACAACTACTAAAGCACGAAATCCGCTAAACAAAGGAATTTCACGTGCATTGTGGGCTAGGAGGGAGAGGGGCGGAAATATGCCGAAAAAAAATGTATATAAAAAAGGTGTTTTTTTAAGAGTTTTCATTGAATGGTCTATATAAGTGATGAGTAATCATGCTAGATTTACAGTTGTATCCCGTCTTTTATTTATTTCAGCACGCGATCTTCGATTTCCCAGATGTGATCGACTACGTGCCCGACCGTACTCCGCACAAAATACGGTGTCGGCCATAATGCCCCGCCACGTGGACCTTTTTCCGGAATTTCTCCCCTCACAGCGGCATGTAAGGTCTCGAGGATTGCCAGATGGATTACGTGCATATCTTCCCGCAGTTCTTTGGGGACAGTTTGTGCTTGTTTTCGCAAATATGCCAAATTTGATTCTCGAACGTGCTGGATGATCTTTTCCAAACTCCGCCCGCCGCCACGTGGCCCTTTACGGAGTTCTTTTCCTTTGGCATTGATGACCGTTTTGTCGAAGGCTTTCCAGCAAACACGTAGCAGCTTTTCGTATCTTTCTTGATCTGTTTCGCTGATATTGCGCTTATCTTCGTCTGGAATAATTCCCGGAGAACCAAAATCGGTTGTCGCGTTGCCTTCGTATCTAGCGATGATGTTGAGATCGTCGAGGCTGGACGGAGCTTGGAAATCAATCCCGGCTGTGTTGAGAATTTCTGAATAGCGTTTGCTGTAAGCGAGTAATGAAGCAAGGGCTTCATCTTCGCTCTTGGCAATGCGAAATAAACCGAAGTAATTTAGAGTGCAGGCAATAGTCTTCTTTTTGCCGAGTTCGAGATAAATAGAAATCTTTTCTGTAGAAGTCATTTGTTTTTGGAGTACTGGTATTTATAACGCTTTCATTAGATACAAATGACGCTCTGATTCTTTTATCTTGATCTTTTCTTCGATGCTAAAGCGAGTCTTGAAGGCTTTTTCAAAGTCTTCAACTGTATATTTGTCAAAAATATCCTTGCGACTTTTTAACAATTTCTGTACCTGAGAATCAGATTTAGGTACAAACTCAATCACCAACCATTGTCCTGTGTCACAGAAGAAATCAGCTAATTGCTCAAGAGGCACATTATTTGAAACAGCAAGATGATGAATTAATGCCAAGGCAAAAACCATATTAGCTGGAGCACGATCTGTAAAAGATTCCCGTTCCTGGTTATGCCATCCAATAGCGGGGCTTGGGTTTGTTAGATCCAAAACCAACGGTAAGATATTTTCTTCTTTTTTCTCTTTTACTTGTTTGTAGTTTTGTTCTACTGCGGCGGGATCAATATCAAAAGATACTGTAAAAAAGCCTTTGTCAGAAGCTAAACGACTAAAAACACCGTTATTTGCACCAAGATCCCAAACTTGTGAAGGCTGTTGTTCAGCTAGCCATTCTGTAATTAGTTCTTTTTTATGTTCAAAGGCATCATCTGTGTAGTTCGTAATATCGTAGTAATTTCCCCATTCTGTTCCTGCGGGTTCCCACTCCAGTTTTTTTATTGTAGATCGCAAACTTTCTATAAGATTAAGAAGCGCCTGCTTGCTCATTCCCCGATTGTTTTGTTTAGTGGATTGTTCTTGGTCTGCGTATTGAACCTGTGCTTTGGCATGTGCGTGGATATGCATCATGATGCCGGGGTTGACTTTTGTTGATGTCGGTAATAACTTACTTGCCAGATCGAGGGGAATACCATCTATATAAACACGTAGTAATTGGTTAAGACGGATATCTTTTTTCGCCATTAATGCCAAAGGAGCTAAAAAATGTTGGCAGAATTGTTTGTAGGCAACCCATGCTTCTCCTTCTTTATAAAATTCAAAGGAGAGTGTATCGATCAATATCGCTTTCCCACGGTGAAACTGGATATTATAAGCGCTCGCATCTTTAAGGGACATCCCTTCTTTAAGTGCATGTTTTTGAATGGCAAGGGTTGTTAGCGCTGCAGATTTAAGTTGTGAAAAAGACCATTCATAAGGATAGGATATAAAGGGTACTAAAGCCGGTTGAACGATTTTGAGCGCTATCTCAGGTTTGGCTGGGGCGATATTAGCTTCTTCATGGGTGACCAAACGACCGGCATCACTTAAATAGTCATATAGCCCAGATTCAATCAGCTGCTTATATTCCGCTTCGTAAATTTTGTTTATTTGGCGGTAGAGTTTTCCATCAAGTGTAAACAGAAAACCATTAGGGTCTCGAAATGACGCAGGGTGTTGTTTATTCTTCAAAATCGTCTACATCCTCTGAAGTTTCGTCAGTTGAATCCATCCCCAGCATTTTCTTGATTTTGGCCCACTGTGAGCGAATGAAAAATCCCGCACCGAGAAGGGCAGCAACTAATAATTGAATGATGATACTCCCTGAACCAGGGTCGAGATAGATGATCGGTGAAAAATGCATTTTTTTAAGCCTCCGTAAATATGAATAGCAGAAATTTTAGGGATTTTATCAGGAAGTCGAGTATTTGTGTGTTCACTTGTTATTTAACTGTATAGCAAGCCTTTTAGCTCATCTTCTCCAATCACTTTCACGCCCAAGCTTTCGGCTTTTGTCAACTTCGAGCCAGCCTTCTCGCCAGCCAGCAAATAGTTTGTCTTTTTGCTGACGCTTCCGGTCACTTTTCCGCCGTTTGCCTGAATAAACTCTTTCGCTTCAGTGCGGCTCATAGAAGGCAGTGTGCCTGTGATAACGAAAGTTAGCCCATCCAAAACACCCGCCTCCTGATTATTGCTTACCGATAACTGATTACTGGGGTTTAAACCCGCATCACGCAACTTACCGAGAATCTGTTGATTAAAGGGTAGCAAGAACCAATCCACGATCGCGGCGGCGATGTTGGGACCGATGCCTTCGATATTTTCCAATTCTTCCTGTGTGGCGGCGCGCAGGGCATCCAAATCTGTAAAATAATTTGTCAAATCTGCTGCCACGCTCTCGCCCACGCCACGGATGCCTAATCCCGTCAGCAATCGCGCTAAAGTTTGGTCTTTTGATGCCGAAATTGCATTGAGTAAATTGTCGGCTTTTTTATCTTTGAAACCTTCGAGCGCGAGCAAATCTTCTTTGCGCAGGGTGTAGAGATCGGCAACATCGCCGACCAAAGCTTCTTCAACCAACTGCTCGACGATCTTGATGCCCAGCCCAACAATATCCATTGCGGTGCGAGAGACAAAATGTTGGATATTGCGGATGAGCTGCGCAGGACACGCCGCGTTGACGCAGTACCAGGCAACTTCGCCTTCGATATGCTCGACAGGTTGCTCGCACGCGGGACATGCCGAGGGCGGCGTGTAGGGACGTGCCTGTTTTGGACGTGCTTCCGTTATGGAGGCAATAATGTAGGGAATAACTTCACCGGCGCGTTTAACCAAAACCCGATCCCCGATGCGGATGTCTTTCTCAGCGATGAAATCGAAATTATGCAGCGTGGCATTGCGGACGATAACGCCGTTAATCTCAACGGGTTCCAGCACCGCTTTGGGCGTGAGAACGCCCGTGCGCCCGACCTCGACTTGGATGTCGGTAAGCGTGGTCGTGACCTCCAGCGAGGGGAATTTATAGGCAATCGCGCCGCGTGGATCTTTGCCGACAATGCCGAGAGATTCAGAGAGGGCGCGGTCGTCAATTTTGATGACGATTCCATCTGCTTCGTAAGGAAGTTGGTCGCGGGTTTCCTCCCAGCCTTCTACAAAGTGAATCATTTCTTCAAGATCGTCAAAATGACGCGAATCTGTGTTGACGGGGAAACCGAGTTCGCGCAGATACTCCAGCCGCCCCCATTGCGAGTTGGGGATTTCACCCCCCTCAGCATGGACAATCTGGTAGATGAACAAAGTCAATGGTCGCGTGGCGGTGACTCTGGAATCCAGTTGGCGCAACGCGCCCGCGGCAGTATTGCGCGGGTTAAGATAGGTTTTTTCTCCCGCTTCCTCTTGGCGTTTATTTAGGGCAGAAAAATCGGCGTGAGTGATGAAGACTTCGCCTCTTACTACGAGATAATTAGGGATTAGAGGATTAGAGAGTAGTGATTGGTCTTGAGCAAATAGAGAAGGTTGACTACTCTCTTCTCTCTTCTCTCTTCTCTCTATGGGGATTCTCAATGGAATAGCTTTAATTGTCTTTAGGTTTGCCGTAATATCCTCGCCAATTTCCCCATCTCCGCGAGTTGCGCCTTGAACGAAGATTCCGTCACGATAATGGAGAACAACTGTTAGCCCATCAAGTTTTGGCTCAACAGTGAAAGTTGCTTCGCTGACTCTGCTGTTCATTTTTTTGATGCGTTCAAACCAGGCGCGCGTATCCTCTGCACCAAAGGCATTTGCGAGAGAGAGAATTGGACCCGGATGTTGGACTTTATCGAATTTATCAGCAGGGGGAGCGCCAGCACGCTGAGATGGCGAATCGGGCGTGATCCATTCGGGATGCTCGGCTTCGATGGCTTTCAGCTCATGCAGCAGACGGTCATATTCCCCGTCGCTGATGATCGGCGCATCGAGGACGTGGTAGCGGTAATTATGCTGGCGAATTTCTTCGCGGAGGGATTTAAGATGGGATTGGGAGATCATGGGGGAATTATAAATTACTAGCTTCTGACGATGCTATGAACGGGGAAACTACCAAACGAATCCCCGTATCATCATTGTCCTCAGAGTCTGGGATACCATCTGACCGAAGAGCACAGCGAGCTAGGTCTTGAGTATTTTCGAATGAGCCACCACGAGCTACACGGGCAATTTCTTTATCCGCCTGCAAATCATCACGCCCATCTGTTGCAACATAGGGATATTTATAATTCTCATTTACTGTAGATCTCGTCCACTCCCAAACATTTCCTGCCATATCCGCCGCCCCGTAAGGACTATCACCATCGGGAGAAAAATTACCAACAGGAATCGTGTTTCCATATTGAGCTTCCTCCGAATTGCACAACATCAACTCCAATCCCAGTCCCAAATCAAAAGTATTGAAAGCATTTCCCCAAGGATATATACGACCATCTGTACCGCGTGCGGCTTTTTCCCATTCTGCTTCGCTGGGTAAATTGAAAGTGTAGTTTACAGGAACTTCCTCTCGATAATTGCGATATAACCATATTACAAATTCCAATGCATCGAACCAATTCACACCTATAACGGGGTGATTAGGATTATCGTTAGGGATTTTTTCTTGAATTTTATACCCGCTTTTCGACAGAAAATCACCAAAGTGTTGATTTGTGACTGGAAAACGTCCAATCCAGTAATCATAAGGTATATCTACTTCGTGCAGAGGCTTTTCCCATTCTTCTGCATTTTCATCATTATCATTGCTACCCATTAAAAAAAATCTTTTGGGTACTTTGACAAAGGGCATACCCGCAAAAGTATAGATGGGAATGCCTGCCGGAGTCTGCCCTGTAGGAACAGGTTCACCTTCTTTAAATTTTAAAATCGTAGGGATCTCTACTTTTTGGGGAACGGGTTTTTCTTGACTTGGGGCTATTTTTGCTTTGACTTTTTCCGCACGGATCTGGAAAGATTTCAGTAATCGTTGATATGTGCCATCTACAAAATGATCAGCCGCTTGAAAACGGCGTAACCGTCCTGGAAGATCACACTCTTCCAAGCGCAAGGGGATAATGAAAATCGTGTTTTCTGGCTTTTCGTCGGCGATGTCGAGGGCGTAAGTAATCTCTTTTTGAACATAGCCCTCTTTGGTTGTGGATTTATTGGAGAGACAAACCAGAATAATATCGGAGTCACGAACAGCTTGGGGGATTTCGTGTTGCCACTCTTGACCGGGGAGGAGCTGTTCTTCGTCCAGCCAAACGTCAATGCTGTCCGCTTGGAGGCGTTGAGAGAGTTTTCGGACTTCTTTTTTATCGTCGGACGCGTGGCAGAGAAAAACGCGTAAGGGTCTGGTTTCGTTGGTCATATTGTATTCCCCGGATGGCGTGCTTTTGGAACTACGCCATCTCGTAAACTTGCACTTCTTCTTCTAAACGATCAGCCAAATCCATTTTAGCTTTTTCGATCTCGTAGTGGCTTTGGATGCCCATCCAGAATTCGACGGACATGCCGAAATAACGCGCGAGACGAAGGGCAGTATCTGCGCTAATGCCGCGTTCTTCGCGGACGATGCGGTTAATCCGCATGGCGGGAACGCCAACATCTTGTGCTAGTTTATATTGGCTGATTCCCATTGGTTTGAGGAATTCTTCTAGCAATATTTCGCCGGGGTGGATTGGGGGATAGTCTCTCATATTATTACCTTAATGATAGTCAATTATTTCAACTTGGTACACGCCGTCTTTTCTCCATTCAAAGCAAATCCGCCACTGATTGTTAATCCGAATGCTGTGTTGACCTTTTCTATTTCCTTTTAAGGCTTCCAATCTGTTTGATGGCGGGATTTGAAGATCAGCAAGATTTGCTGATTTATGAAGCATGATTAGCTTTCGTTCAGCAATTCGCTGAATATCCTGATGGAATTTCTTTGAAAACTGCCCGTTAAATACTTTTTCAGCTTCTTTGCCTTTGAAAGATTTAATCATAAGCACATAGTAACATTAAAGGATATTAAAATCAATATTTAGCGGATAAAAAACAATTGTGTCTTTACGAGGAGTGCTTTTCGACGACGCGTACTCCGTTAGGGGTAAGCAATCTCCCTAACTGTCGAGGGGATTGCCATGTCGGACTTCGTCCTCCTCGCAATGACAATTATTTTTCGTGTAATTCGCCCATTCGCGCAATTCGTGTTAAAAACTTCGTGCCCCTTTGTGTTCTTCGTGGTTAAAAGTTTTTTAGCACTTTATCCAACTCCCTCACCAGCCTCGCCGCATCATCTTCATTAAAGACAATCGGCGGTTTAATTTTGACGATATTATGCATTGGCCCATCCACGCTCAACAAGATTTGCCGATTCCGCATTTCCTCGACAATCCGATGTGTTTCAGCGGGAGCAGGTTCGAGCGTGGCGCGATCCCGAACAAGTTCGATGCCGAGAAAAAGCCCCTCGCCGCGTACATCGCCAATTAGGGAGTGTCGATCCATTAAATCCAATAATCCTGCCTTAAGTTTTGCGCCTGCACGCAGGGCATTTTCCTGCAAGCCTTCCTCTTCGATCACATCCAGCATTGCCAACCCGACGGCACAGGAGACGGGATTTCCGCCGAAGGTGTTGAAATATTCCATGCCATTGTCGAAGGCCGCCGCAATTTCTGGCGTAGTGACGACCGCTGCGAGCGGATGCCCGTTTCCCATCGGCTTGCCCATCGTGACAATATCTGGCACAACGCCATGACTTTGAAAACCCCAAAAATGCGTGCCAAAACGCCCAAATCCATTTTGGACTTCATCCGCAATGCAAACGCCGCCCGCCGCGCGCGTGCGCGCATAAATCTCTGCCAAATAGCCTTCGGGGAAAACAACCTGCCCGCCCGTGCCGATCATCGATTCGCTGATAAAAGCCGCAATGCCGCTCGCCGCATCAATCGCCGCTTGCGCCTGCAAAGCATATCGCTCCACAGGCTTTTCAGCCTCTCGAAAAACGCCACGATAGCTGCAAGGCATTGCCAATTTATGCACCCAATCTGGCGCGCCCATACCACCCTTGCCGTCAAATTTATAAGGCGAAATTTCCACCAAACTCGATAAACTCCCATGATACGCCCCTTCCAGCACGAGCATATCCCGCTCTCCGGTATAGGTTCGCGCCAAGCGCAGCGCAAGGTCATTCGCCTCGCTGCCCGAATTCACAAAAAAACAAACCGAAAGCGGCCCCGACGTTGTCGGCGGCATCGTCGCCGTTAGCCGCTCTGCCAGCCGGATAATATTCTCGTGCAGATAGCGCGTATTCGTATTCAACGCCGCCGCCTGCCCCGCCAACGCCGCCACCACGCGCGGGTGCGAATGCCCCACATGGCAAACATTATTCACACAATCCAAATAAGATTTTCCATCCGCATCATATAAAAATTGCCCTTGCCCGCGCACAATATGGAGCGGGTTTTCATAAGATAAACTCAAAGCCTTGCTAAGATTTTCTTCTCTTTTTTTGATGATCGCCTGCGGCGCGAGACGCTCGCTTTTTGGGCTTGATTCCGTTAAATTAGCATTTCTCGGCGGAGACATCGAGCCGATAATTCGCGTTGCATCTTCGGCATCTACCGCCAGTAATTTTGATAGTGCCTCCCAAACAGGCTTTGCATGCGCCTGATGATAGGAATCATAACGATCATCCCCCTCCCGCTCAGACGAAAAGCAACCGCTTATCGCTAATCTTGCACAGGTTAGGTCATAAAACAGGCTAATCTCTGTTGTCGTAAGCGGAATTATGCTGTGGTATCCCGCCGTGAGATGGGCAATCGATTCGATTGGATTTTCTTCATTTAATAAAGCATAGGCCGCGCAAATTGCCACCTCGTGGATGCGTGGTGCATAACACAGATCGCCAAAATCGAAGATGCCGCTTATCAAGCCATCCTGTGTAAGGAGATTTTGAGTATTCGCATCATTGTGGATGACTTGCTTATGCAAATCAGGTAAAACAGGAATAACGCGTCGTTTGAAGCGTTCTAACACGCGAGATGCCAACTCTCGTCTTTTGGGAGTGGCAATAAATCCTAGACGTGGCTCAATAGCGAGAGGTGCTAGAGATAAATCCCAGTGAGTGTTTTCCTGTCGTGTAGCATGGTGCTCAAAATCTGTTAAAGCGAGATCGAGTTTGGCGATATATGCGCCTAATCCGCGTAAGAGATTTGGGGGTTTGGGAATGATATTTTCGAGGAGCGTACCTTCTAAATAGCTGAGCATGCGGACGAGGTATTCATCGCCTTTATAAGAAATAGTGAATATCGTTTTACCATCTCTATTTGGGATAATGCGCGGCACGCCCTCGAAATCTTTCAGGTATTGAAGGGCGGCGTTTTGAAATTCTATTTCTTCTCTTTTTGTGTCTAGCGAGTGGATTTTTAGGGTATAAGATTGAGACCTATCAGTTTTGAGCGTCAAAAGAAAATTACGGTCTATATCTCCGCCAAGCTTTTTTGCTTCGGTGGTGAGATTATAATAATTGGCTGCAATTTTTATTGCGTCTTTTTCAGTGATGGGGGGGATGGGCATGATTTTTTCCTAATACTTAAACACTAAGGACACAAAGATACACCAAGAAAAAACAAAAACTTTGTGAGCCTTTGACTCCCTTGTGTTTAATCTTTTTTGACGAGTTCCTGGCCATTTGACGTATCCCGCAGATCCCAGCCGAGGGCGTTGATTTGGTCACGCAGCTGATCGGATTTGGCAAAATCTTTGTTGGCGCGGGCTTTTTGGCGGGATTCGGCTAGTTGCTGCACTTCTGTTGGCGGGAGGGAATCAAGCTCTGGTTCAGGGGCGTTGCGGAGGAATTCGAAGGCGGCATTCGAGATACCTTCATCCGCATCCGGGGTTTTTAGGGTGCCGAGTTCAGCCAAGTTAAATTCTTCACCTGCGGGGTAAATCTTTGTTTCTTTACCATCACAGATCGTTACAGAGCTAACACCGCTGATGCGGCATTTTTGCGTTTCGAAATCGAGAATGATGCCGGTATGCTCATCCAAGCCAATAATGGTCTGATTTGGAGGAAGTTGTGCGCGCCAAATATCGAAACGTTCACGCCCGACAAAGCAACGACTGGTATCGAGGTCTGCGCCGCCTTCGGCGTTATTCCAGTGAGGGATGAAGGAGAGAGGAAGGCCAAAATCTTTGAAGAGATCTAAACCCTCTTTAAAGTGAATATCTTCGCCAACTTTGAAAATTTCGTAAACGGGGAGGGTATGCGCGCTGATAGCGATAGTGGCTGCGCTGGCAAATACGAGTGCGGTGCCGCGACGATGGCGGGCGCGGATAATATCCCAGGCGAGGCTGTTTTTGAGTTGGCGCACGGCGTAGGTGGGGCTGCCGGGACCCATAAAGATCAGGTCGGCGGAGAGGAGGGGCGCGAGGATTGCTGGATTATCAGGGCTAAATTCTGTGCCGCGTTTACGGGCGGGGATGATGTGAATTTGCGGCACGTAATTTTGCAGGCGTTTTGATAGATAGTCGCCTACTTTTTGGGCGACGAGCGGGGAGTTGAGTTCAAAACCCGCTGTGGTTTCCATGATGGCGATTTTTGGGGCATGGTCGAGGTCTTTGACGAGGCTCTCAAAAATGCGTCCCCCCGCGAGGGAGGTTTCGCCGGAGCCGAGGAAGGCTATTTTTCCGAACATAAGTGTTTACCTATAAAATGATGAAGAACGCAAAGGTGTATAAAAACTTTGCTAGTCTTCGCGGATAAGTTGACGGACTTTTTGCCAGATTTCATCGAACATTATGGCTGTGAGCCGTCCAGTTTGGGTATTTTGACGGCTGGGATGGTAGGAAGAGAGCAGCCAATGCCCAGAAGGGAGTTTGTGGAGTGTGCCGTGTCCAAAAGCATAATCTTTTTTGCGGAGGTTGTAGATGTGTAAGATGCGGTCGAAGGCGATGCGCCCGAGCGCAACGAAAATTTTGGGCGTGATAATCTCAATCTCACGCTCCAAAAATGGTTGGCAGGTATTTAGTTCGGCAGCGGTGGGTTTGTTTTGTGGCGGGGCACAACGCCCAGAGGCAGTGATCCACATCTCGGAGAGTAGCAAGCCATCGTCACGAGCGACCGAATCCGCTTGGGACGCAAAACCTGCGCGATAAAGAGCGGGGAAAAGAAAATCGCCAGAGCCATCGCCTGTAAATTGTCGCCCTGTGCGGTTCGAGCCATGTGCGCCAGGGGCTAATCCGACGACCATCACTTTTGCGTTTGGGTCGCCAAATCCGGGTACGGGTTTTCCCCAATAATCATGGTCAAGATAGGCTTTGCGTTTTGTTTCTGCAACTTCTTCGCGCCATGCTACAAGACGTGGGCATTGGCGACAGTCGATAATTTCTTCAGAAAGTTCTTTTAAGTCCATAACTAAGTATATCTATAAGCGTATATTTTGCGTATAATAATGTGAATAAATAACCCATAAAAGGGGTGGGCACTAGGGAGTATTATAGATGAAAATTTCTCGCTCGATATTATTCGTTTTTTTTAGGGGCTTGTTTACTGGGGAGCAATTTTGCGTATCCTGTTAAGGCAAATAAAGGAGATTTTGCAAGACCACAAAATTACGATGCATCGCTGCGTTTCGAGCGACTAACCGTTGAGGATGGTTTACCCCATGCTACAGTGTTATCAGTCTTAGAAGACCAACAGGGTTTTATGTGGTTTGCCACCGCCGATGGTCTTAGTCGTTACGACGGCACTTCCTTCACCAATTTCAGACACGATCGGGATAACCCAAATAGCCTGAGCAATAATAATACCTTTTCGCTCATTGAATCCAATGATGGTCTGATTTGGGTTGGCACAGACCCGGGCGGGCTAAATGTTTATAATCCCGAAACAGGAAAATTTACGGTCTACCTCCATGATGCAGATGATCCAAATTCTCTTGCGGATGATAGTGTCTGGTCGTTGCTTGAAGATCAGGATGGCAATATCTGGGCTGGAACGCGTGGTGGACTCAGCCGACTCGACCGTGAGAGTGGCTTGTTTGCCAACTATTTGCCGAATGCCGAAAATCCGCGTTCGCTTGCTGCGCCGGTCATTTACCGTATCTATGAGGATAAGGCGGGAACCATATGGATCGGCACAAATAAGGGGTTACAACGCTACGATCCCGAAACGGATGATTTCACTACTTTTATACAGGATGATGATAATCTTCGCAGCATCAGTAGCAATAATGTCTGGGCAATGCTCGAAGATAGCCGAGGTAACTTCTGGGTGGGTACACGGCGTAACGGCGGGCTGAATCTCTTTGACCGTGAAAAGGAAACGCTTATTGCATATCAACATAACCCTTATTACTCGAAAAGCATTAGTGACGATAATATCTGGAATATCTTTGAAGATAGCTCAGGCAATCTGTGGGTATTGACTGCAAGTGGTGGTCTAAACCTATTTGATTATGAAGAGAAATCTTTTAGATCTTTTCAAAATAACCCCAATGACCCCTCTACGCTTAGCAATAACGATATCTTCTGGATGACGGAAGATGCTTCAGGAGTCTTGTGGATCACTAGCCGCTACGGGGGGGTGAATAAACTTTATAGCGGGCTTTCACAATTTGGGGTATATCGGGGTATCCCCGGAAACAACAATACACTTAATTCAAACGAGATCTATTCTATTTTTGCTCAAGAAGATGACATCGTCTGGATCGGCACTTTTGGCGGAGGTCTCAATCGTTTTGACCGTAATACAGGCAGGATGACTATTTATATGAACGATCCTGAAGACCCGAATAGCATTTCTAAAGACAAGGTTTATTATATTCACCCTGATAAAGCTGGTGGGCTATGGCTGGCAACTTATGGGGGCGGTCTAAATTATATGAACCCTGCAACCGATGAATTTACGATTTATACAGATACACCTGAAACACCCTATGGACTTGGCATAAAATACCCTACAACCATAGAAGCCGCTGAAGAAGGGAAGCTATGGGTAGGAACGCTTGGCTTCGGCATGTTACTCTTCGATCCTAAAACCGGAATGATCGACAAAGAATATGCGCCTGATCCCGATAATCTTGATGCAATGAGCGAAGGCACGGTCTATGATCTTGCCATAGATTCATCAAATAGTGTCTGGGCTGCCACCGCACGCGGGGGCTTGGAATTGCTTGACCCTGAAACTGACATCTTTACTCATCATTTCAACGATGTTGATGACGATAACTCTATTCTTAGCAACACTGTTCACGCACTATTTTTTGATGAGAAAAATAATATTATTTGGACTGGTACGGGCGGCGGATTGAGTGGATTGGAAATTGCTACAGGGAAATGGCTTAATTATACAAAGAATGATGGCTTGCCCAGCGATACGATCATGGGTATTCAACCTGGGGAAGGGAATGATCTTTGGATCAGTACAAGCAAAGGTATTAGTCGCTTTGAGCGTGATAGCGAAACTTTCTATAATTATTTTTCTCAAGATGGTTTGCAAGGTGACCAATTCCAGATTGGCACATCGCATCGCGGCCCTAATGGAGAGATCTTTTTTGGTGGGTCAAATGGGCTGACATTTTTTCAGCCTGATGAATTATCAAATAATACTTATTTGCCACCGGTAGTCTTTACTGAATTCTCTCTTTTTAATCAACCTGTACCGATTGGGAGCAAGGTACTACCTCGACCGATTGAGAAATCCACCCAAATTACACTCAATTATCACCAAAATGTCTTTTCAATCCGATTTGCGGCATTAAGTTACCAGCTCTCTTCTAAAAACCAGTACCAATATAAGCTGGATGGGTTTGAAGAAAATTGGTCGCCAACTCAAACATCCCAGGAAGCTAGATATACAAATATTTCTCCAGGTATTTATACTTTTAGGGTACGTGCTGCCAATAACGATGGGGTCTGGAATGAAACACCCGCTGAACTGATTATTGAAATCCTGCCGCCTTGGTGGGGGACATGGTGGTTTCGCCTGATCGCTTTCTTTGTTGGCGTTCTACTCATTTGGGGAATCATCTCGTTGCGCATTTATAGGATCAAAGCAATTAATCGTGATCTAGAAAAGCGCGTCAATGGGCGTACAAAAGAACTTCAAGATGCTAAAGATGATTTGCATCAAGTAAATGATGAGTTAGAGAAAAATTTGCAAGAAGTAAATGCTCTCCAGCAGAAACTAAAAGAGCAAGCTATCCATGATGCGCTGACGGGGCTATACAACCGCCATTACCTCGCCACAATTCTCGATGTTGAAATTGCACGAGCAGAACGCAGAAAAGATTCTATTATCTTTATGCTGATGGATTTAGATCATTTCAAGAATATCAACGATACTTATGGTCACGCAGGAGGAGATAAAGCTCTGAAAGCTGTAGGTGACTTGATGCGTTCTCAAACCCGTAGCAGCGATTTTCCTTTTCGTTATGGCGGCGAAGAGTTTATGATTATCATGCCAGAAACATCCCTGGAAGATGCGTTTAAGCGTGCTGAAGAATTCCGCATTGCGCTTAGTTCTATAAAGCTAGAGCATGAAGGGTGTGCTTTTCAGGTCAAAACATCTATTGGAGTTGCAGCCTATCCGCTTCATGGAAAGAACTTCGAAGAAATGCTCCTGGTCGTCGATGATGCTCTTTATCAGGCAAAACATTTGGGACGCGATAGAGTGGTTCTTTACGGTACAGAAGATAGTTCCCCCTAAAAAGTCAAAAAGCTACCCTATAGGTAGCTTTTTGTTTTAGTAAAAAGGTCTTTCAAACTATCTTCGTCTGATACTCCTCCGCCTTGTGCAATAGATTTGTCTCCACCACCACGCCCCTCGAGTGGGAGAAGGTGTTTCTGGAGAAAATCATTTGCATTAATATCTGTGTCATCTGCACAGGCAGTGACGAGTGAGAGTTTGCTGCCATCAAAAGATGCCAAGACAGCCACCATGCCGGGATAGGCGCGTAATTTCATCGCCAGCAAACGTAATTCTCCGGCATTTCGATTTTCAAAGAGAGCAGTCGCTAGCCATTTTTCTCCTACAGCTTCAGCAAGTTGCGCCATTTTCTGTGCTTCTATCTCTAACTTCATTTCACGCAATTTCTTTAATTCACTTTGTGCGCTCTTTAATTGCACGTGCTGGTTTTCGACAGTTTTTTTTAGTGCGTCTATGCCAATTGCCAAAAATTGCGCGCTTTCTTGCGCTGCTTTCTGCGTTTCGTCAAAATATGCCAACGCTTGCCAACCCGCGACAAAATGGATGCGCGTTTTCTGGTTAATTCGCTCCGTGCGGACGATCTTCAGCATCCCGACCATGCCGGTTCGCGGGCAATGTGTTCCGCCGCAGGCAGAATAATCGTAGGCTTCGATCTCAATGACGCGGATTTTGCCATCCACTTTTGGGGGGCGGCGAAAAGGCACGCTATCTTTATTTTCTACAAAATATGCCTTCATTGCGCGGTTTTCAAAGACGAGTTTATTGGCAGCTTTCTCCACGAGAGTAATTTCTTTGTCTGAAAGCATTTCTTTGTTGAAGTCAATTGTTGTGGGCGTTTCTCCGCTGATATGAGAAGAAATCGTCTCCAGCCCCAATTCTTTCCAGAAAACCGCCGAGAAAATATGTTGTCCGCTGTGATGCTGCATATTGGCAAAACGACGATCCCAATCGATTTTTGCGGGATAGTTGCCAACTTCAATCTCTTTATCAAGAATGTGAATAATTATCTCGTCTTCAATAATTACGTCCACAACGCGTGCCGAGCCTATCGTGCCAGTATCGTGGGACTGTCCCCCGCCTGTCGGGTAGAAAAGTGTTTCGGAGAGTATCACGCCAAAACCACGTTCGTCCCGCTGTATCTCTATCACCTCAGCGGTGAATTCTGTTTCCAGAGGGGCATCAAAATAAAGTTTTTTTGTCATAAGAAATTCCTGTCATTGCGAGCGGCTGAACGAAGTTCAGCTTGGCGAAGCAATCTCCCGCTCTGTGGAGGAGACTGTCATGTCGCAAGGGCATGCTCCTCGCAGTGACATAATCAAATAATTATCATCGCATCACCAAAGGAATAAAAACGATAGCCTTCTCGGATGGCGGTTTCATAAGCGTTTAAAATCATTTCTCGTTCAGCAAATGCGCTCACTAACATCACCAATGTGGATTTGGGAAGATGGAAATTCGTGATCATAATATCGACTACCTTGAACTCATAACCGGGCAGGATGAAGAGCGATGTCGCGCCGCTCGTGGGGAGAGTTGCTCCCCTTTGAGAAGCAGATTCGAGCGTCCGAACACTGGTCGTTCCAACCGCGACAACCCTGCCCCCGGCTTGCTTCGCGTTGTTGATCTTCGATGCAGCCCCGGGCGTAACCTGACACCACTCGGTGTGGATGTGATGCTCTTCGACATCATCTTCGGTGACCGGAGCGAAAGTGTCTAGCCCAACATGGAGGGTGACTTCAGCGCGCTTCACGCCTTTGGCTTTGAGTTCGTCTAAAAGCCTTGGCGTAAAATGCAGCCCCGCTGTGGGCGCAGCCGCGGATCCCGGCTCTTGAGCATAGACAGTTTGATAACGTTCCGGGTCATTGAGTTTAGCGTGGATATAGGGCGGGAGCGGCACATTCCCGATCTGCGGAAAATATGGCTCAATAGCTTCGTCGAAGCGAATGAGACGTTGCGCACCTTCGAGTACTTCCAATATTTCTGCACGGACTCCAAAGTCTCCAGACTTTGGAGCGTTGGTAGTATCCCGATGACTGGAGTCATCGGACTCCGTAGGGATGATAATTTTTTTGCCAGAAACCAAGCCTTTCCCGCCGACGAGCGCGCGCCAGGTTAAATCATCTTCTTTGCGGAGCAGGAGCAATTCCACTTTGCCGCCGGTTTCTTTTTTTGCGTAAATCCGCGCAGGGATAACGCGCGTCTGGTTGATGACGAGCAGATCATTGGGCTTTAGGTATTCGCCAATATCGCTGAATTTGCGATGTTCGATCTTACCATTTTCACGGTGCAAAACCAGCAAACGAGAAGAATCCCGTGGTTCGGCGGGAGTCTGGGCAATGGATTCTTGGGGGAGGTGGTAGTTGAAGTCGGAGGTTTTCATTAATGTGTTTGTTGAAGAGATAAGGGCTGAAGCCCTTACTACGAGGGAATGCTCCTTGTAGTAACCGCTTTAGCGGTTAGATCGTTTATAAGTCATCCCAGTCTTTACCAAAATGAGACGATGGCTTGTATTTCTTCCAATTTTCTTGAAGCCAAGTTTTTCCTTTCTCATCTTCGTATAAAAATAAACTCGACCATTTCCAAGCATACACGTCTTCTACCAGACCGTGTTTGACTGGATTGTAATGAACATAGTTTAGTGTTCTTTGAAGATGTTTTTCATTGCGTATCATTCTGTCTGAAAAGCGATACCAAACCTTGCGTTTCCCGGTCTGCCCATCTTCTTTATTCCATTGATGGGATGTTGAGCCATGAATATACTGTAAAATGTCAGAAATAATTTCAAAAGATTCTATGTTGAGTAAAAGGTGGTAGTGATTTGTCAGGATGACCCAGGCAATAATTTCAGCACTAACTTCTTGAAAACTTTTTATCAAGAGCATTTCAAAAGCCGTACGTCTTGTTGGGTTTTCTAAAATATGTTTATGCTCATAATTGGCTGCTGTGATTAAATAAGTGCCTTCTTCCCGCAATGGGTGTGGTGGAGAGTGCGCAGGGTAGCCTTGCTGTTTACGCCCTTCGACAACTTCTTTTCTTTCTTCAGGCGAAAGTTTTCTGTATTCGTAGGGCATATTAGAAAGTCTTTGTAGTAACCGCTTTAGCGGTTGAAGGGCTAAAGCCCTTACTACGAGGATTATAGCAATTTTGGTTGATTTTCTTCTCTGAATTCAAATCCCAAATGTTCATAAGCCAAGCGTGTCGCAACGCGCCCTTGTGGAGTGCGGTCGAGGAAGCCAAGTTGGAGGAGATAAGGTTCTACCACGTCCATGATGGTGTCGGGTTCTTCGCTGATGGATGCACCGATGGTGTTCAAGCCAACGGGTCCGCCACGATATTTTTCGATGATCGCTTTTAATACGCGTCGATCCATATCATCGAGGCCGAGGTCATCAATAGCGAGTAAATTTAGGGCTTCGTATGCAACATTTTTAGAAATTGTCCCGTCCGCGCGGACTTGGGCATAATCACGGACACGGCGCAAGAGGCGTAGGGCAACACGAGGAGTACCGCGTGCGCGGCGGCTGATTTCTTTGAGCCCATCTTCATCTGCGGGGACGTCGAGCAAATTTGCGGCGCGCGTGACAATGGCTTGCATCGCGTCGAGATCGTAATACTCAAGCCGATAAACTGCGCCAAACCGCGCCCGTAAAGGTGCGGTGACGAGTGCCAAGCGAGTTGTTGCGCTAACAACGGTGAAGTGAGGGAGTTTAAGACGAATGGAGCGGGCTGAGGGGCCTTTCCCAACAATGATGTCAAGAGAGAAGTCTTCCATTGCGGGGTATAAAACTTCTTCTACCGCACGCCCTAATCGATGAATTTCATCAATGAAGAGAATGTCTCCTGCGCGGAGGTTTGTTAATATTGCGGCGAGGTCACCGGCACGTTCAATGGCGGGACCGGATGTGACGCGGATATTGACATTCATCTCGTTTGCCAGGATATGAGCAAGCGTTGTTTTGCCTAAGCCTGGCGGCCCATAAAAGAGAACGTGGTCGAGAGCTTCTTCGCGTTGCTTGGCGGCTTCGATCAGGATTTCGAGGTTTTCTTTAACCTGGTGTTGCCCGATCAGATCCCCGAGATGTTCGGGACGCAGGGCATTATCAACTCGGTCGTCGGGTTTGGTTTCAGGGTCTAGGGGACGATTATCGGTAGATGTCATGGGATAGATTATACCTGAGGGAATCAAGCAAGTTGAAATTAAGAGCGAATACGATGACATAAAAAATGCGGGAATTTAAAATTCCCGCATTTTTTTGTTGAGCTAATCCAGAAAATTATCCATCTGGCAACGCAGTAGTAATGAATTGTAATTGCCCAATATCTATGGTTTTTCCTGCTTCGACGAGAGTGGGAAATTCGTACCCGGCATGGTCGTTAGCTACAATGAGAATGCGTGCCCCTGCGGGGACATTTTCGATTAGGAAATGCCCGTCTGCATCAGTTTGGCTTTCGAGATCTGTACCGAGGATGAAGATATAGCCCTGAAAAGGTTGACCTTTGTCATCAAGAACAAGCCCGCTAAGGCTGCCTTTACCTGCCAAGAGTTCGGCTGCGTTGCTTTGGAAAAAAGAGAAGCCGACAAAGAGCACGAGGAGTGCAAGTAAGATCAATAAGGTTTTTCTGATGCGATTTTTCTTCTTTGAAGGATCAGAGAGGTTTTGCGGGATGCCATCTTCAAATTCTTTGAGCGAAGGGGAGTTTTCAAGAGCCATTATTCTTCTCCTGTATTAGTAGAAAGTTCGCCAATGCTGAGATTGTCGAAGCAAACTTCGGTGCCATCCCAGGAGCGCAGCCCAACGCCGCCTTCGGTGTAAGTATCATCTTGCCCAACGAGGACTTCTTCCCCGTCGAGCGTAAAGGTGAAAGTGTCTCCTTCTACGTCGAGTTGTATGTCGTGCGGTTCACCGAACCAGTCGTAACCGGGCATTCTTTTAATGGCGAAGGGGGGAAGCTCGCGCCCATTGACCCATTTGCGCATAATAATTGAACCGCCACCCCAGCCTGGATCGTATTGGACAATATAGCCTTCGGTGCGTCCGCCCATATCTGTGCCACGGAAAAAGACGCCGTACCCGTTTCCTCTATCTAACTGTGCGCCGTCCAATTTGATGGAATAGTCTTCGTTATTGCTCATACTTTGGGAGCAATTATTGAAGTTCTTTGCACCAGCAGAAGTACATAGCTGCCCTTCTGAATTTGTCCATGTTCCATATTGAGATGTCCAATTATCTGCTGAAGCGAAATCATCTTCACAGTAGATTTCCTCTTCACCGCAGGTTTGCTCGCTTCCTAAGGTCTGGGCGGCGCGGCAGTAGGCTTCGCGGAGCGTGTATCCTGTCATTTCCAAAGAAACGAGTACACCGGCTATGATCAGAGCTACAATAAGGGCATATTCAACAAGCCCTTGCCCTTTTGTCGATTGTTTTGTAATGAGCTTTTTCATAAATACTTCCTTTTCTATAAGGCTACGCATTTTTCTTGGCGCGTTTGCGGGCGCGTTCTGCAACGCGCTGCCAAAGTTCTGAAGGTATTTCAGGGCGTTTTTTCTTTTGTGATGGTTCGCTCCAATGATAGGCTAAGTCTTCCAGCAACGCACGGAGTGGGGTCTCTATTTCATCTAATATCGGTGGTTTTCCCATTGTGATGGCTGAAACAACTGTGTTTGGGACGTGGGGGATAACAATAGATATTTCTTTTTTGAGTGCGCTTTCAATTTCTCCGCGTGGCAGGCCCTGGCTTTGGAAG
>Ga0233431_1001654_pt1 | contig 36839 bp, 33 predicted proteins | sample SI_118_April2016_FD_179867 | JGI IMG/M metagenome (GOLD analysis project Ga0233431, IMG submission 179867) | Seawater microbial communities from Saanich Inlet, British Columbia, Canada - SI_118_April2016_200_MG | ecosystem: Environmental > Aquatic > Marine > Inlet | place: Canada: British... | reverse complement strand
AAGGATCAGGATTTTTTCGCCCATGCCCACTTCAATGGCCAGCATGGGTCCGGCCATGGCTCCGGCCAGCCCGGCCAGCATTGCGCCAATGCCGAAAACGATGGTGAACAGACGGTCGATGTTGACACCCATGGCGCCGACCATTTCGCGGTGCGTGGCCCCGGCGCGGATCAGCATCCCCAGGCGGGTGTTGAGGATCAGATGACGCAGCCCCAACCCCACCACCAGACCGATGAGAATGATAAACAACCGGTAGGCCGGATAGGGAGCGCCGGGAATAAACTCCAGCGTCCCCGACAGAACTTTCGGCGTGGACAGAAACAGCGCCTGCGCCCCCCAGATGATCTTGGTCAATTCGTTAAACGTTAAGATGATCCCGAATGTGGCCAGCACCTGATCCAGATGGTCGCGATCATAAAGGCGGCGGAAGGCGATCAATTCAATCACCATGCCGGTGATCCCGGCGGCGACCATGGCCGCCGCCACGCCCAGGGCAAAACTGCCGCTGGCCATGGTCACGGTCGCCGCCACATAGGCGCCGACCATGTACAGCGAACCATGCGCCAGATTGATCATGTGCATGATGCCGAAGACCAGGGTCAGCCCGGCGGCCATCAGAAACAGCATCACCCCTTGCTGGAGGCCGTTAAGGGTTTGCTCTAGGAACAGAACAAGGGTCATGGCGTGGTCAATTCACGAAACGAAAAAAGACCAGGGGAAGTGGTCTTCCCCCGGTCCCTGTCAAATCCGATCACATTTTGCAATCGACGGCGTAGGCATCGCCGTGATTGGTAAAGACCTTGGCCACGATCTCGTTGGTTGCGGCATCGCCGTCCTTGATGACTTCGCGCACATAGATGTCCTGGATCGGGTGCTGGTTGGGACCGAACTTGAAGGCACCACGCACCGAGTTGAACTCGGCGGCCTTGAGCGCCGCGCGGAAGGCGTCCGCATCATCCATGTTGCCGCCAACCTTGGCGATGGCCCCGTCGAGCAGCAGCGCCGCGTCGTAACCCTGCGATGCGTAAAGCGAGGGCTTGCGGCCATAGGCTTCAATGTAGGCTCCCGCAAAGGCCTTGTTGGCGGCATTGTCCAGATCGTGGGAATACTGCGACGTGTTGAACGTTCCCACTGCGGCGTCGCCGACGGCCCCGAGGATGCCCTCGTCAAACGAGAAGGCGGGACCGTACAGCGGGATGCTGCCGGTCAAACCGGACTGGGCGTATTGTTTGACAAAGTTGACACCCATGCCGCCCGGCAGGAAGAAGAACACGGCGTCGGGCTTGGCCGCGCGCAGGTTGGCGATTTCAGCCGCATAGTCCACCTGACCCAGCTTGGTGTAGACCTCGGCTGCGATCTTGCCCTTGAAAAAACGTTTGAACCCGGCCAGCGCGTCCTTGCCTGCGGGATAGTTGGGGGCCAGCAAATAGACGTTCTTGAACGCCTTGTCGTTGACGAACTGGCCCATGGCTTCGTGCAGGTTGTCGTTCTGCCAAGCGACGTTGAAGTAGTTCTTGTCGCACTTGGCTCCCGCCAGCGCCGAAGGTCCGGCATTGGGGCTGATGTAGACTTTGCCCGCGCGCGTCACGGCCGGAACCACGGCCATGGCCAGATTGGACCAGACGATGCCGGTCACCACGTCCACGTTGTCCTGCTTGATCATGCGCGTCGCGGCTTGCTTAGCGTTTTCCACCTTGCGCGCGTCATCAACGACGATCAGCTCCGTCGCCACGCCGCCCAGCTTGCCGCCCTTTTGCTTGAGCGCCAGCGCGAACCCGTCGCGGATGTCGATGCCCAGCCCGGCCCCGCCGCCCGACAAGGTGGTGATCATGCCGATTTTAACGGGATCGGCGGCGAACGCCTGCACCGCGGCCAAAAGGCCCACGGCTGCGGCGGCGGTATAAATGCTAAAACGTTTCATCTCGAACCAAACTCCCCCCACGGAAAACAACTCACACGAAAACCCGCGCTTCAAGTCACACCCGCAGAACACTAGGGTATGTTCGGCATTCAAGCAACGCATATGCGCGCTGGATGCAGGCTGTTGGCGGTGTGGGCGGATATTCAGACTTACCTAACTCCGCCGGTTTGGGGGCCGCTTCACCCCCCCAACGTCCGCTTTTCGAAGTTAAGCAGAAGCGAAATCAGACACTCGCTGACAGCCGGTGTTGAGCCGGAGGGGACGTTTACATTAACAGAAGGATTGCAGCGACCAAGATGGCGCAAGCAATCAGAAGAATGGTGATGGCCCAGCTTTTTAATTTGATTGACGTTTGGTTCGGCGTTTTACTGGCAGACGGCGCGTCTTTCTCACCGATACGTCGTGCCACGTCCGCTTTTGCAAGCTCACGCTTCCAAGGACGGGCAATAACGCCATCATCCAGCAGCTTTGTGATTTCCTCTGTTGAGGCTTTGCTCAGTGTGGCCTTAAATGCTGCCACCTCTTGCGGATCTTCAGACATAGTATACTGCCATTCATTTGGTTTAATTGATTATGCTACAGCACATACCAAACTGAAGATATATCACCGCAAACCTCAAGTGGGAAAGTTTTAGTATTTACGCGCCTGCACCAATGTCGGTTTATGGCTAGATGCAGACGACTGGTGCCCGATGTCATGAGCTCCGCTTTTGGGCGTCAGGCAGACCTTTTTTCCAATGCCCAAGCAAAGAAACTCTTTGGTGTCAGGGAGCGTGCGCGCGAGCGTGGCTGGAAGGCGGGAGGTGATAAACCAGCGGCCAAAGCGTTTTCTCTGGTTTGACGAAGAGGTTTCCCAGTATGGTGCGCCGAATTCGAAACAGCGGACAAATTGGGGAAATATAATGAAGCGTGCAGGTGTCGTGGGTATTGGTGATATGGGCAGCGGCCTTGCCAAGAACCTTATCAAAAACGGGTTCGAGACGGCGGGCTGGGATATCGACGATAAGCGCATGGTGGCGTTCGCGGAGCTGGGCGGAAACGGACAGCCGACCGCGGCCGAAGTCGGCAAATACGCCGACGCCGTCTACGTCATGGTCATGAACGGGGATCAGGCAAAGGAAGTCGTCCTCGGTGAAAACGGCCTGATCCGGACGTTGGAGCCGGGTTCGGTGGTGATTATGACCGCGACCATCAAGGCCCCCGAAATTCGCGACATCGAACAAGGTCTCGAAGGAACCGGCATCGAAATGATCGACAGTCCCGTCAGCGGCGGGTTCCCCGGCGCGCAGGGCGGTACACTGACGATGATGGCAGCGGGTAAGGCCGAAGTGCTGGAAACGTACCGCCCGGTCATGGAGGCGGTCAGCGCGAACATCCATATCGTCGGTGACAAGATCGGCGATGGTCAGACCGTTAAAGGTTGCCTGCAATCGTTGTTCGGCGCGATCTTCTCCGCCACTTTCGAAATGTCGGCTCTGGCGGCCAAGGCGGGCATCAGCGGACAGGTTCTGTACGACGTGGTCAGCACGTCAAGCGCCAGCAGCCCCGCAGGCAACACCGCGCTGGCAAACATCATCGACCGCAAATTCGAGAATACCGGCAGTTCAATTAGAACCATGCACAAGGATTTGACGATCTCCATGGATCTGGCGCGCGATCTGGGCGTGCCGCTGTTTACGGCGGCGACCTCCATGCAGTTGTTCCAGGCGGGTATCACCAAGCATCCCGACGGGGACAACCAGATCGTCACAAGGGTCATGGAAGATATCGTCGGTGCCGGATTGAAGCGCTAAACCAACGAGTCCGGGATTTGCGGCCGCTGAAGATGAGCGGCCGCTACTCTTCGCTGGACGGCGTCCAGTCCTGCAGATTTTCCTTGATAACGACCTGGACCGGCAATCGTTCGACCGACACCGTTCGTCGTTCGCAAAAATCGATCAACGCCGTTACGGCCTTGTTTGCCGCCGTACGCATGTCCTGATGGATAACAACGTCCATTGAGCCGTCAAGCAGGTAACGTTGCGTGCGCTCCGTCAAGTTGTGCCCGACAAAAATGATTTCACGGTCACGCTTGTGCTCCGTTAGTGCCTGCACAATGCCCCGGGTGCCGCCACCGACGTTATATATTCCAACGAGATCTTTGCGCTCCTCAAGAACCGCGTTGATCTGCGCATAGTTGTTTTCCGAGTCGTCCCGGCCCGAGACCAGGTCCAGCACCTCGTATTGCGGATACTCGGAACGCAGCACACTTCTAAACCCCATCTCGCGTTCTTCGTGGCTGCAGTAAAGCTGCCCTCCCCACAGCACGGCGACCTTTCCCGGTGAGCGCAAAAAGCGCCCCATCAATTGACCGGCGGTACGCCCCGCCGCGCGGTTGTCCATGCCGACATAATCGATGATTTCCGATCCATGCAAATTCGACATGAGTGCTAGTGTGGGCATCCCTTGTGTCGCGAGCCATGTCACGGTGTTTCGAACTTCCGGGTGATCCAGCGCCTGAAAGGCCAGACCCGAACTTCCTCTTTCCGCACACTCCATCAGTTTGGCCGCAAGGGCAATGGGGTTCATCTTCTCAACGAACGAGCAGATAACTTCCACCTGGCTTTCGAGGCCGGCATCCCGGAATGAAGTGCTAAGCGCTTCCGTTGAGGGACCGGCCTCGGCGGGAAGAATGACGTCGAAGGCGTATCGCCGCCCTTGCTGGGCGGCCCGCGAATGCGACGGGCCTCGGGCTGCAAGGTTATTGATTGCCCGCTTCACGCGCTCGGTCGTTGCCCAGCCGACGCCTTCCCGATTATTCAGAACCCGGTCAACCGTAGCCGTGCTTACATTCGCCTCATGGGCGATGTCGATGATTCTAGCCTTTCTCTCGCGTCGCATTTGCTCGCTCCGATTTATGCGACTTTATAGCAATGACCACGCCTGTTTCCCAAGCGTCATTTTTGGATTATTGCACATAAAAAACATCAAGAATACATCAATGATGCATCGCACGATGCCTTATTGTTGACTCTGTCGTCATTGTTCGATTATCATCCCGCCGCGATTAGATGTTTCGTAAGGCGCGTCGAGGATTCCTTTTGGGATAGCGCCCACGGACCGTGAGGTGCTTCGTGCATCGTGAAATCGAAATCCTCTCATTTGTCCACATCCGGCCCGCAAGGGCGGGACGGTGGTTATGAAAGAGCAGCACCCGGTTTGCCGGTCCAAGGTTGGGTTTGTGCTGTTCCGACCAAAGGAAACCGACGTGAAGATTTGAAGCGTTAACCAACAGCTGAAAACAGGGAGCTAAAGATGAAAAAATTAGTATCGACATTGTTTGGCGGTCTCATTGGTGCGGCCATGGTTGCCAGCCCGGCCGTTGCGGCTGATTTCGTATTCAAATACGGCAACTCGCAGCCGGAAAAAGACGGGCGCAGCCAGTCCATGGTGTTCTTCGAGAAAGAACTCGAAAAACGCTCGGGTGGCCGCATCGACGTTGAAAACTATTTCAGCGCCGTGCTGGGTAACGAACGCGAAATGATGGATCAGGTCGCGACCGGTTTGATCCAGGGCACGCGCGGTGGCTTCTTCACCGACGTCAACCCGAAATTCTCCATCCTTCAGTTGCCGTTCCTGGTCGCCAACTGGGACGAGGCGATCTGTCTGGTCCGTAGCGACTGGATGAAGGGGGTTCAGGCCGAAGGTTCCAAGGGCAAGTATCACGTGCCCGCCACGGGTATCAGCCAGGGCTTCCGCGCCCACACCAATAATGTCCGCCCGCTCAAGGTCCCGGCCGACTTAAAAGGCCTGAAGATGCGCGTTCCGCAGCAGGAAGTGTACATTGAAACCTCCAAGGCCCTTGGCGCCAGCCCGCAGGCGATGCCGTTCTCCGAAGCCTATCAGGCTTTCAAAACGGGCGTAATCGACGGTCAGGATAACCCGCCCGCCAATATCGCGGCCTACAAGGTCGAAGAAGTGCAGAAGTACATGTCGATCACCAACTATTCGACAGGCCCCGATCCGTTGATGATCAACAAAGCCTGGTATGACAAGCTTCCCGCCGATCTGCAAAAGACCTTCGACGCGGTCGCCGTCGAAGCGCTGGCCCATTCCGACAAGACGTATCGGGACGGTGAAGCCGACATGATCAAGACGCTCGGCAAGCAGATGGAAGTCAACTACGTGACAGGCAAGGAACTGGCCATGTTTGTTGACCTCGCAAAGCCGGTGCACGCCATCTTCGTCGGCAAGGGTGACTTCACCCAGGCCGATATCGATGGTGCGGTTGCTGCCGCGCGTTCTTGCAAATAAGCAATAATGCCCAGGGACGCCCGGACGGTTTGTCCGGGCGTCTTTTCGGGGCATAATAACGGCGCTTGCAAGAGTTTGATCGGGGTGGGTCACCAATGAACGTGTTGGTTTTCAGCGACAAATGGCTGAGCAAAATTCTTGAGTGGTTGCTCGTCGTCGTGTTCTTCGGCTTCTTTGCCATGGTTTGCACCCTCGTTGTGATGCGTTATGGATTTGGAACCACGATTGTCGGCGGCAACGAAGGGGTGACGGTGGCTTTTGTGTTCACGGTCGCCATCGGCGCGGCGGTAGCCATATCTCGGCGCGATCACATTGCCATCACCTACTTCATTAACTTTCTGCCGCTCCCGGCCAAGAAGGTGATCTACATAATCGGACTGCTTCTGATCGCCTTTATCAACGTCATCATGATTTCCTATTCCATCCGGTGGATTGAGCTTTCCGGCGGCGCCGCGTGGCAGCCGTTCCGGTTCGCGCAAGGCTACTTTCAGGCGGCGATACCGCTGGGATGCGGGCTGGCCGTACTATTCTGTTTCAACAAGATCGCCCTGACGCTGGGCGGGCACGAATCCGTCGAACATGTGTGGATGCCGGAAGACTGAGCTTTTCCGAGGCGAATAACAAAAACAGAGTTTACGGGACGCTTTAATGCTTATCTTGCTGGCCAGTCTTTTCGTTTTTATCATTTTGGGCGTTCCCATCGGGTATTCGCTCGGCCTTTCTTCTTTCGCCTATTTCTTCTTCGAGCAACCCGCGCTGATGGGCATCCTTCCGCAGCGCCTGTTCGCGGGCATGAACAATTACGCGCTTATCGCGCTCCCGTTATTCATCCTTATGGGGCAGGTGATGAATTCGGGCGGCATTACGGCCCGTCTTCTCGATTTCTCCATGCTGTTCGTCGGGCGTTTCAAGGGCGGCCTGGGCCTGGTCAATGTCCTTGCCAGCATGATCTTTGGCGGAATTTCCGGATCGGCCGCGTCGGACACGGCGTCCATCGGTTCGATCCTGATACCCGAGATGAAACGGCGCGGATATTCGGTGCGTTTCGCCGCCGGTATCACGGTCGCGTCATCGACCATGGGAATGATCATCCCGCCCAGCATGGGCATGGTGCTGTACGCCATCGTCGCCCAGGAATCGGTGGGCCAGTTGTTCATGGCCGGGATTATTCCGGGGATTATGATCGGGTTTTTTCAGTTTGGTATCGTCTACTGGCTTTCCATCCGGCGCGACTATCCCATGGAAAAAGTGCCGTTCACTGCGGAAAACGTCGTCCGACAGTTCCGCCGGTCTGGCCTCGTTCTGCTCATGCCAATCCTGGTCGTTGGCTCTGTCGTATTCGGCATTGCGACGCCGACGGAGTCGGCCGGTCTTGGCGTGTTGTACGGGCTTATCATCGGGCTTTTCATCGTCGGGACAGATTCTTTCAAGACGTTTCCCCGATCCTTGCATTCCGCCATCATCACGACGGCCAAGATCATGGTCGTGATCGCCTTCTCGCAGCTTTACATCTGGGTGCTGGCGCTGGAGCGCATCCCCGATGCTTTAGCCGCTTTCGTCATCAGCCTCGAACTGGGGCCAACGGCGCTTTTGATGCTGATGTCCGTGGTTATTCTGATCGCCGGGACGTTCATTGACGTAAGCCCGGCCATTCTGCTGCTGACGCCGGTGCTGCTGCCTGCGGTCACGGCGGTCGGCGTTTCGGGCGTTCATTTTGGCGTGCTTATGGTTTCGGGGCTGGCGGTGGGTACCTGCACCCCGCCGGTTGGCACTTGCCTGAACGTTTGCGCGGCCATTGCGCGCATGGGTATCGGGCAGATTTTCGTGGGCGCCGCGCCTTTCCTGGCCGCCAACACATTCGTGCTTTTCCTGATTTGTATTTTCCCTGATTTGGTCATGTGGATTCCAAGAATGGTTTACGGCAACTAATTCGAATTTGAAGTTAGCGGACACACTGAGGATTCCTTCCGGGATCGTGTTCGCCCGCCAAACGACGCATTGCGCCGATCGACGGTGAAATTCTCACATTGTTCCGCCGCGCAACCCGAGAAAAGGAAGCGGTGGGTTTTGTATCGTCGGTTCCGGCCCAGCCCGCACGAAAAGGAGGGCCGGACAAAACGGAGGAAATGAAATGACACGTGCAGGCGTTATAGGACTTGGCGATATGGGCAGCGGCCTGGCCAAGCATCTCATCGGAAACGGTTTTGAAACGACGGGCTTGGACCTTAGCAAAGAGCGCATGGCCGCGTTTGTTGAAATGGGCGGAAAAGCGGCGGCCAGCGCTGCCGAAGTCGGTGAAAATTCCGACGCCGTCTATGTCATGGTCATGAACGGCGGGCAGGCCAAGGGGGTTATCTTAGGCGACGGCCTGATCAAAACCATGAAGCCGGGATCGGTCGTTATCCTGACCGCCACCATCATGGCCACCGAAGCCCGCGAGATCGCCGAAGGTCTCAAGGGATCGGGTATCGAAATGATCGACAGCCCCGTCAGCGGCGGTTTCCCCGGCGCGCAAACGGGCACGCTGACCATGATGGCGGCGGGTCCGGCGGCGGTGCTGGAGACCTACAAACCAGTCATGGAAGCGGTCAGCAAGGTCATCCATATCGTTGGCGACGAGGTTGGCCAGGGTCAAACCGTAAAGGCCTGCCTGCAATCGTTGATCGGCTCCATCTTCTCGGCCACCTGCGAAGCAGCGGCGTTGGCGGCAAAGGCTGGCGTCAGCGGACAGGTTCTTCACAACGTGTTCAGCACGTCGGGAGCGGGGTGCGGCGTCGCCAACGGGGCTCTTGAAAACATCATCGACCGCAAGTTCGTGGGCACCGGAAGCCATATCGCCACCATGCACAAGGATCTGACCATTGTGATGGATATGGCCCGCGAACTGGGCGTGCCGCTGTTTACCGCAGCCACCGCCATGCAGTTGTTCCAGTCCGCCAAAACCAAGCATCCTGAAGGCGACAACTGGATTATCGCGAAAGTTATGGAAGACATCGTTGGTGCGGAATTGCACCGCTAGAAAAGAGGGAACAGACCAATGAAATTAGGTGTTATCACAGACGGAATTAGCCGCGACTTCGAACATGCCCTGAAGGTCATGAAGGAGTTCGACCTCGAATATGCCGAACTGCAATTCCTGTGGGACAAGGAAGTCGGCGATCTGGACGCCGATCAGCGCAAAAAAGCTCTGGCGCTGATCAAGGACTACGACGTCAAGGTGTCGTGCATTTCCCGCCACGTCTTCGGCAACCTGCCCATGGCCTCCGAAGTGGGCGACGAAGCGCACAGCACGCACATGGCTGGCTTGCAGCGTGTCATCGACATGGCCCACGAATTCGACGTCGGCATGGTGCGCATCATGAGCGGCAAGAAGGAAATGATCCTGTGGGGCTATAACGGCGCCGAAAAATGGAACGTCGCCAACGGGGCCTGGGATTCGCTGGTACGGCTCGTCGAGCCCGCCATCCGTCTGGCCGAAAAAGAAGACGTCCAACTGGTTGTCGAAACCGGCAACGGAAACATGATCAACTCGGCCTATACGGCCTGCAAGTTGATCGATGATCTCGGCACCGACCGCTTGAAAGTGTTGTGGGATTCGGCCAATGCCTGCTTCTGCCACGAACGTATGTACCCGGACGCCTACGAAACCATGAAGGGCGGCTATCTGGGCCACGTGCATATCAAGGACGTTCAGGTCAATACGCCGCAGGCGACCCTTGAAGTGCGCGAAATGTGCAAGGGACAGCTTGCCGACCAGTTCCAGCCCGCCGCCGACGCCATGCGCGCCGACGGTTACGACGGCGTGATCTCGCTGGAAAGCGTGTATCACCCGGGCAACGGCAATTTCGAAGACGGCTTCCGGGCCTGCATCGGAAAATTCAAGGAAATCTTCGGTTAATCCAGCGAATTCTCCTAGCGATACATGCCGCCCAGCCCCTGAGAACCGGGGGCTGGGCGGCCTTTTAATTACGGCGCGACGCTTTTTATGATGGTGCCGTCCAGAGCTTCGTAGTCGCCGTATTTGATGACCTCGTAAAGTCGCTTGCGGGTTTGCATCCGCGATAATTGCGGCTCGGTCGTGCCGTCTGTGGCGAGTTGGGCGTAGAACTCTCCCATGGCGTGGGCCGCGATGCGCAACGAGGACACCGGCCAGATCACCATTTTGTAGCCCATTTCCTCCAGTTGATCGGCGGCGAGGGACGGCGATCGCCCAAACTCCGTCATGTTGGCCAGCAAGGGGCAATCCAGAGCCTTGGCGACGGCGGCGAAATCTTCGGGCGAGGTCAGGGCCTCGGGGAAAATCGCGTCGGCGCCTGCGTCCATGTAAAGGCGCGCACGCCGGACCAGCCCGTCCAGCCCTTCGTCGGCAAACGCGTCCGATCTGGCGACGATGCGCAAATGGGTTCGCGCCGCAGCCGCCGCCGCGATTTTGGCGGCCATTTGTTCGGGCGTTACCAGGGTTTTGTCGTTGAGGTGGCCGCACTTCTTGGGCAGCACCTGATCCTCGATTTGAACGGCGGCCGCGCCCGCCTGCTCCAACTCGCGCACCAGACGCATGGCGTTGAGCGCCTCGCCGTATCCGGTGTCGCCGTCGGCCAATATGGGAAGCCCGGTGACACGCGCGATTGAGCGGGTGACCAGGCAAAGCTCCTCAAGGGTCAGAATGCCCAGATCGGGCAATCCTAAGCTGGCGCACACGGCTGCGCCCGATACGTAAAGCGCATCGAAGCCTGCGTCCTTGGCCAGCAATCCGGCCATGGCGTTGTGGGCCCCGGGAATGCGCAGTATGCGTTGTTCGGCCAAAAGTGCGCCAAACCGTTCTCCCGCTGGCGTGCGTGGAGCATCATCATGCTGAAGCCATGTCATTGTTTTTCTCCTCCTTTGGCGCCGATGGTGCTGCTCCAATCCAAAAGGAAGCGGCGGCGGTTTAGCTTGTCCAGATTTACCAGCAGTCCGGTACCCAGCCGGATGGGCCGCAGTGGCCCGCTCGCCGCCTGGCGAAGCTCGGCTGCGGTGCCCGGCCCCTGCAATTCGGGGTGAATGGCGTACAGGTTGGATTTACGTGCCAGAACTTCCTGTCCGTTTCGTGACAGAAGATAATCCATGAACGACCTTGCCGCGTCCGTGCTGGGCGTATCGCGATGGATAAAGGCGACCCGCGACATCACCAGCGTATAGTCGGCGGGCAGCACCATGGCCAGAGAAGCACCCTGAACGATGCGCAGGCGCGTGTAAGACCCAAGAACGTTGTAGCCGATCAGCAGGTCGCCGGCCTCAATGGCGTCCAGCACCTCGCCCGTCGTATTGCCGAGATAAACGGCGTTGCGCCCGAAACTTTCCAGAAGGCGGCCATAGGTGTGCGCCTGCAGGGCGTCCTGGGTTGCGAACAGGTATCCGACCCCGCTTTTGGCGATGTCATAGGAGCCCACCTTTGATCGGTATGTGTCGGCCTTCTCGCGCAGCAGCCGGACCAAATCGAACCGCGTCGACGGGATGTCCTCGGCGGAAAGAATTTGAGGGTTGTAGACGATAACGACGGGCTCGAAGGTAAAACCGAAAGCCTCGTTCCGCCAGTTTGCCCATTGCGGAAGTTTGGCGGTTTGCGGTGACTCATGGCGCAGGGCGAAACCGTCGTTGGTCAGCTTGAACTGCATATCCATGGCGGCGCTGATCACGATATCGGGAAGGCGCCCATTGAGGGGCTTGTTTTTGCGGATCAGATCATAGAGATCAGCCGACAGAAGTTCGGAGTACTCGACCGCCGTTCCCGGGTTTTCCATTTGGTAGTGTTCAATCACCGGGCTCATGGCGACAAGATCAGTGCTGCCGAAAACCACCAGCTTTGCCGTTTCCTTCTGCGGCGCTGGAAACTTCGTATCGACGGACGTTCCGGCGATCACCGAAGGCGAGATCAAAAGCAGGGCAACCAAGAGAAATAAGCGCATCACGAAACCTTCCCGTCGGCCTTATGGATTTGCAGGCGCGCGATCAGTCCGCCGCCCGGTCGGTCAAGAAGCGAAACCGCACCGTGGGTATCGGCGACGGCCTGCACGATGGCCAGCCCCAGTCCCGAGCCTTCGCCGCCACGGTCAGCCCTTCCTGCGCGCCGGAAGCGTTCGAACGCATTTACTTTCTGATCGTCCGGGATTCCCGGCCCCTGATCACAGATATCGACAACGGCCATGCCGTCGCTTCCGCTCCCGCGCAGAGAGATATCGATGCTCGATCCTTCGGGGCCATACTTGACGGCGTTCTCTATCAAGTTTTTCAAGGCTTCGCGCAGGCCGACGCGATCACCCGAAACCGTCAGTTCGTCACCGGCGTCGTCGATGTGAAATTCCATGTCCTTGATTTCGCCCGAGTATTCGACTTCCGCCAGTACGCGCGCCAGAACGTCGCGCAGATCGACTTTCTGCAAGGGAACGGCTCCGGCGCGGTGCACGACCATGGCATGGCTGAGGAGCTGGTTGGTCAGGCGGCTGGTCAGTGTGGCGTTGTGGTGCGCCTTGGCCAGCAAGTCGCGCAGCGCATCGGCGTCCTTTTCGTCCGTCGCCAGTTCGATCTGGGCGCGCAGGCTGGAAAGTGGCGTGCGGATTTGGTGGGCGGCGCTGGCGATGAACGTTTGCATGTGATCGAAACTGATCTCCAGACGTTCAAGGAAGTGATTGATGGCCGCAACGAACGGGCGGACCTCTCGGGGCACTGCCATTTCCAAGGGTTTCAAATCCGTGGGTTTGCGGTCGCCGAGGTTGCGCTCGATTGACGACAGCGGCGCCAGCGCCAGATTGATGCCGAACCAACTGAACAAAAGCGCCAGAATCATGAACAGCAAAATCGGCGTCAGCGCGCCGAAGGTGATTTCGCGGGCCAGTTCAGCGCGTTCGATGCGCGATTGACCGACCTGAACGACGGCCCATCCCTGAACCTTGGGTTCTGCCAGAAAGCGGCCCAGAACGACGAAGCGCATGGTTTCGTCGCGGTAGTCGGCATCGAAATACGTTGGTGCGGTCGAAGAAACGGCGGCGGTGGGAAGGGGCAGGTCCTCATATCCGGTCAGCGTTTCTCCGTTCGGGGAAACGACGCGGTAGAACGCCCGATCGCGCGGCGCAAGCGACAGGATTTCCAACGATGAATAGGGAATATCGACCACCAGATTTCCGTCCACGGTGTACACCTGATCGGCGATGGCCAGGGCGGATGCGGTGAGAATTCTATCGAACGCCTCGTCGGCGGCGCGCAATCCGTATTGCCGGGCGGCCAAAAATAGCGCCACGGTGGCGACCAGCACGGCGGCTAGAATAATCGCCATCAAGCGCCGTCGCAGCGAATAGTCCGACCTAATTTTCCAGTTCGGCCACATATCCCATTCCGCGCACCGTTCGGATTGTTACCGATGCGCCTTCAAGTTTTTTGCGCAGTCTGGCCACGTAAAGCTCGATGGCGTTGGGTCCCGGAGAATCATCGAACCCATAAAGCTGCTCGACGATTTCCTCCTTGGTTACAATTCGGTCGATGTTTCCCAGAAATATCTCAAGAACCCTGAATTCCCGGTTGGGCAGGATAATCGTGCGCTCATCGACCGAAACCGTGGCCTTGGATCGATCAAACACCGTGTTTCCGTGGATCGTGACGCTTGACGAAATCCCCTGTTTTCGGCGCAGCAAGGCCCGCGCCCGGGCATCCAGTTCGCGAAAATCAAAGGGCTTTATCAGGTAGTCGTCGGCGCCCACATCAAGGGCCGAAACTCGATCATCGATCTCGGAGCGCGCCGTTAGAACGAGAACGGGGGTCGTGTCCTTTTGCTTGCGCAATTCCTTCAATACGGAAAAGCCGTCTTTTCCGGGAAGGTTGATGTCCAGAATCATGAGGTCGTATTGCTGATGACGCAGGAATTCCTCGCCCGCTTCGCCAGTGATAGCGTGATCAAGCGCATGCCCGGCGCGCTGGAACCGCCGGATAATGGCCTCGGCCAGATCCACGGCATCCTCAACGACCAATATTCGCATGGGCGATATTCTCCACCAAAAAAACGAACCGCCTATCCCCTAAATAAGATCGGTTCGCACGATGACAGGTTCGTGACAGGTTCATTTGGTAGATATCTTGTCATGAAGTTCGCCACCCACAAACAAAGAACGCGAACATCTGGGAATTTCACGACTAACAGGGAGCTCACACTATGAAGAAAACCTTTGCGTCATTGGCGGCTTTCGCGACCGCGTTTGCCATTGCGGGATCTGCCTCCGCTTTCGACCCCAGTAACGTTGAATGCATCGCGCCCGCCAACCCCGGTGGCGGTTGGGATTTCACGTGCCGCTCCGTCGGCAAAATTCTTTATGATCTGAAACTCGTTCCCGAACCCGTCAAAGTGACCAACATGCCGGGCGGCGGCGGCGGCGTTGCCTTCGGTTACACAATCGCCAAACGCGGCAAGGACGCCAACCTTCTGGTTGCCGCCAGCACGGCCACGACCAGCCGTCTGGCGACCAATCAATACGCTGGTTTGCAGGCGGATCAGGTTCGTTGGGTGGCCTCGCTGGGCGCCGACTTCGGCGTTGTCGCGGTCAACAATGATTCGCCCTACAAAAACCTGAAAGACCTGATGGACGCCGTTAAGGCCAATCCGTCCAAGGTCGCGTTCGCTGGCGGCAGCTCCGTCGGCGGATGGGATCACCTGAAAATTTTGATCGTCGCCAAGGCAGCCGGAATTGCAAACGCCAAGGCGGTCAAGTATGTGTCGTTCAACAGCGGCGGCGCCGCCCTGACCCAGCTTCTGGGCAACCACGTACAGGCGGTGACCGGCGATATCTCCGAGATCAAGGGTCAACTGGCGGCTGGCAAAATACGCGCTCTTGCCGTTCTTTCGCCCGACCGTCTGCCGACCGATCCAAGCATTCCGACAGCCAAGGAGCAGGGCTATGACGCCATTGGCGCCAACTGGCGCGGCTTCTACCTGCCCAAGGGCGTATCGGACGACGTTCACTCGTCCTGGGGCGCTATTCTGGAGAAGCTCTACAAATCCAACGATTGGAAAAAGGCCATGGAAGCCAATGGTCTGGCCCCGTTCTACAATGGTGGGCCGATGTTCGACGATTTCGTGAGCCAGAATATCGCCGATGTCAAACAGCTTTCCAAAGACGTCGGACTTCTAAAATAAAAACGTCAGGATAGCCGGACAGGAGGTCGGCGGGTGCATTGCCCGCCGGCTTTCGTTTCCCGGCCCGTCCGATCCGGGTTAATATAGCACTCGGTTCGAAACGTGTTGCATTTGGGGGTGGGCTCGTGACCGACCGAATTACCGGAACCCTTCTTCTTCTTCTGGCGATTGCCTACGGCGTAGCCGGCAGTCGCTTTGAAAGCAATTTCATATCTGATCCGTTGGGACCGAACGCTTTTCCCGTGATGCTGGGATCGGCACTGGGCCTGTTCAGCCTTTATCTGCTGTTTCGCCCCGACCCTGAGCCCAAGTGGCCCAGCGTAAGTTCATGGCGGCGCCAGGGCGTGGCGCTGGCCGCACTGATCATTTACGGGTTCGTTCTCGAGTTCGTCGGTTTCATTCTCAGTTCCATCGTGCTGGTTGGCTTCCTTTCTCAGATGCTGGGGGCTGATCGGAAGTACATGATCGGCACCGGTATCGGCGCCAGCATCGTTCTTTATTTCCTTTTCAATAACTTCCTCGGCCTGCCCCTGCCGGCTGGTGAGATCTTCGGAGGTTGACGGTGGAAACCCTTGCTGGATTAGCCCACGGTTTCGATGTCGCGTTAACGCCGCTCAACTTTGGGCTCGCCATGTTCGGCGCATTTGCAGGAACGCTGGTCGGCGCGCTGCCCGGTTTAGGCCCGGCCAACGGCGTCGCGATCCTGGTGCCGCTCGCTTTCACCCTTGGGTTGCCGCCGGAATCGGCGTTAATCCTGCTGGCCGCCGTATATTACGGCGCCATGTACGGCGGGCGTATTTCGAGCATCATGTTGAACATTCCGGGCGACGAACCGGCCGTAATGACGCTGTTGGAAGGCAACCCCATGGCCCGGCAGGGTCAGGCGGGGGCGGCACTTGCCTTATCGGCGGTCAGTTCCTTTGTCGGCGCGACGCTGGCCACTATCGGGCTGACGTTTCTGGCACCGTTGCTCGTCGAACTGGCGATCCTGTTCGGCCCGGCGGAATATTTCATCCTGTTCCTGCTGGCCTTTTCGATGATCGGCACATTAACCGGAAAGAACGTTTCCAAGACCTTCATCGCTTCGGCCCTCGGTCTCATGCTGGCGACCATCGGCCTTGACCCCGCAACCAACGTGCCGCGCTACACCTTCGGACAGATGAAGCTGTTCGACGGGTTGGACCCGATTATCGCCATTGTCGGGTTGTTCGCCATCAGCGAAGTGCTGGTGTTCCTCGAAACCGTGGTCCTCGGTGAGCAGGTCAAATACAAGGTTGAACGCACTTACGCGACGTTTAAGGAACTTTGGTACTGCGCGGGCGCCATGATTCGCGGTTCGGTGCTGGGCTTCATTTGCGGTGTCCTGCCGGGGGCGGGCGCTTCATTGGGCAGTTTCGCCGCCTACACAATGGAGAAACGTTATTCCGACCGGGGAACCTTCGGTACGGGCGATCCGCGTGGATTGGCCGCACCCGAGGCCGGTAACAACGCCGCCGCGGGCGGCGCGCTGGTTCCCATGATGGCGCTGGGCGTTCCCGGCAGCGGCACGACCGCCGTATTGCTGGCCTTGCTGATTTCGCTGAACATCACGCCGGGACCGCTGCTGTTCGTCGAACGGCCGGAAGTCGCCTGGGGCCTGATTGCGTCGCTCTATATGGCCAATGTGGTGCTGCTTATACTCAACCTGCCGCTGGTCAACATCTTTGTGCGGCTGTTAATGGTTCCGACCTATGTGCTGATGCCGACCGTAACGCTGATCTGTTTCCTTGGCATTTACGCCATCAGCCACAGCGTTTTCGATATCTACATGATGATTGGCGTCGGCGTGTTCGGCTACCTGCTGCGCAAGGTCAACATCCCTCTTGTGCCCGTCATCCTGGGCGTGCTGCTTGGCCACCATATGGAGGTCAATCTGCGGCGCGCGTTGAGCTTGAGCGATGGCGAATGGGAAATCATGTTCAGGAGCCCGCTGGCGATTACGCTTTGGGTGTTCATCGCGATGAGCCTTACGCTGCCCTTTATCATCCGCGCAATTCGCGAAAGAAAATCCTGACATGAAAACCCATAGCGTCTGCGTGCATCCGGAAAAAGACCGTCTGGCGCGCGCCGACCAGTTCGCCTGGAAGATCGCCCAGGTGGCGGTCGACCCCGTGGCGCTCGATGACGACGTCACCGACATGATCATCAACCGCATCATCGACAATGCTTCGGTGGCCATCGCGTCCGTCAACCGGGGGCCGGTGGTAACGGCCCGGGCGCAGGCGGCGGCCCATCCGCGCGACGGCGGCGCAACCATATTCGGACTTGGCAATGATCAGCGGTTTTCAGCCGAGTGGGCGGCGTGGGCCAATGGCACCGCCGTGCGCGAACTGGATTTTCACGATACTTTCCTGGCCGCCGACTATTGTCACCCCGGCGACAATATCCCGCCGATTCTGGCGGTGGCCCAGCAGTGCGGAAGGTCGGGAGCGGATCTGGTGCGCGGCATCGCTGCCGGTTACGAAATTCAGATCAATCTGGTTCGCGCCATCTGCATCCATAAGCACAAAATCGATCAGCCCGCCCATTTAGGACCGTCGCAGGCCGCCGGAATCGGGGCGTCACTTGGCCTTCCAACCGAGGTCGTCTATCAGGCCGTGCAGCAGGCCTTGCATGTGAATACGCCGACCCGGCAATCGCGCAAGGGCGAGATTTCAAGCTGGAAGGCGTTTGCCCCGGCTCATTGCGGCAAAATGGCGGTGGAGGCGGTGGACCGAGCCATGCGCGGCGAGGGCGCGCCGACTCCCATATATGAAGGAGAGGATGGATTTATCGCCCGCCTTCTGGACGGACCGGACGCCGAATATCACGTGCCGTTGCCGGAACCGGGCGAAGCCAAACGGGCGATCATGCTGAGTTACACCAAGGAGCATTCCGCCGAATATCAGGCCCAGGCGCTCATTGATCTGGCCTTTTCGCTGGGCGAAAAAATCGACACCAAGACCGGCGGGGACTGGGATAGCGTCGAGGAAATTGTCATCCACGCCAGCCACCACACCCACTATGTGATTGGAACCGGGGCGGATGACCCGCAAAAGATGGACCCTGCCGCCAACCGCGAAACCCTTGATCATTCCATCATGTATATGTTCGCCGTCGCGCTGCAGGACCGCGCGTGGCATCACGTGGACAGTTACTTGCCCGAGCGTGCGGCGCGGCCCGATACGGTTCGCCTCTGGCACAAGATACGCACGCTGGAAGACCCCGAATGGACGCGGCGCTATCACAGCCCCGATCACACCGAAAAGGCCTTCGGCGGGCATGTGAGCGTTCGCCTCAAATCAGGTGAAGTTCTGGAAGACGGCCTCGCCGTGGCCAACGCGCACAGCTTCGGTGCGCGCCCCTTCGCCCGGGCCGACTACATTCGCAAATTTGAGACGCTGACCGACGGGATCGTCTCGCTTGGCGAAAGCGGGCGTTTCCTGGGCGCGGTGCAGGAGCTTCCCGACCTGCCGCTCGAGCGGCTGGGCGAGTTAGGTATCACCGTCGATACTATTGCGCTTGCCGACGGCGATCCCAAGAAACCGGGTATTTTCTAGACCCTAGAGCATTTTCTGATCACATATGGTCGGAAAGTGCTCTAGTGGCGCAGTTCCTCGCCGCCGCCCTCGTCCGGCTGGTCGAGGACCGACACCATGTCTTCGTTGGAAACGATGCCGACCAGTTCACCCTCGTCGCAGACCACGGGGATCGGATAATCCACCGTCAGCGCGGCGGGAACGGCGCCCTCAATGGGCTCGTCCGGATGCACCGTATGGGTAATGTCGGCGAGTTCCCTGGCCCATTTGATCTTGTCGTTGCCGTTCAATTCTTCCATGGCTTCGAGCGTGACGACGCCGCGATATTCGTTCTCATACGTCACATAGCCGTATTCTTCACCGGCCTTGCGCATTTGGGCCATCGCTTCTTCGATGGTTTCGTTGGTCAGGCGCAACGCAGGCGGCCGCATGATGACGTCGACGTTGAGCGCGCGCGCACGGTTGACGTCCTTGACGAAGGCGCGGACGTAATCATCCGCGGGCTTCAACAGGATATCGGCAGGGGTGCCGACCTGGGACAGCGCGCCGTCCTTCAAAATGGCGATGCGATCGCCAATGCGCAGGGCTTCGTCCAGATCATGGGTGATGAAGACGACCGTTTTGCGCAGTTTTGCCTGAAGGGCCAGCAGCAGATCCTGCATGTCGGAACGAATCAAGGGGTCCAACGCGGAAAATGCTTCGTCCATGAGCAGGATTTCAGGGTCCGTGCACAAGGCGCGGGCCAGACCGACACGCTGCTGCATGCCGCCGGAAAGCTGGCTTGGATAGCTGTCCTCGTAACCGGCCAGCCCCACCATATCGATCCACTCGCGCGCTTTTTCCTCGCGCTTGGATTTCTCCACACCCTGAATTTCGAGGCCGTAGCCAACATTCTGAATGGCGGTTCGGTGGGGCAGCAGGCCGAAACGCTGGAAGACCATGCTCATTTTATCGCGGCGGAATTTGATAAGACTGTCGGTGCCCAGCGTCATCACGTCGGTGCCTTCAACGGTGATGTGCCCGGCGGTCGGGTCGATCAGCCTGTTGAAATGGCGGATCAGGGTCGATTTCCCAGAACCCGACAGACCCATGATAACGAAGATTTCACCTTCCTCGATATCCAGGCTGACGTCGCTCAGGCCGACGGTGTGACCGGTGTCGGCCAGTATGTCGTCCTTACCCTCGCCGTTTTGCGCTCGTTGCAGGACGTCCTTCGGTTTGTCGCCGAAGATTTTGTAAATATTGCGAACTTCTATCTGTGCCATAATCGGGCCCTCAATGAGCGACATTTCGGAACGCTTGTAACCGCGCGCCGTAGGATTGACTAATTCGATCAAATACGATCGCCAGGAACACGATGGCCATTCCGCCGATCAGTCCCTCACCGGAATCGTTGCGTTGCAGACCGATCAACACGGTCTCCCCAACACCGCGTGCGCCAATCATAGACGCAATCACGACCATTGCCAAAGCCATCATCGTGGTTTGGTTGATGCCTTGCATGATCGAGGGCAGGGCCAGCGGAATTTGAACCCCGCGCAACAGTTGCCAGCGGGTGGCGCCAAAGGCGCGGCTGGCCTCAACCACTTCGCTATCCACCATGCGAATACCCAGATCGGTCAGGCGGATTAGCGGCGGCGTGGCGTAAATCACGGTGGCCAGAATGGCCGGCACCTTGCCCAGCCCGAACAGCATGGCTGCGGGGATCAGATAGACAAAGCTGGGAATCGTCTGCATCAAATCCAGAACCGGGTTGATGATAAGGCGCAGCCGGTTCGAACGGGCCGAGAAAATGCCCATGGGAATGCCAAGCGCGATGGCCAGACCGATGGAGACGAGCATGATGGCGATCGTCTGCATGGCCTTTTCCCAAAGCCCCAATGCGCCGATGAAGTACATGGCGGCGATCATCAGGGCCACCAGGCTGAAACGCCGACCGGCGGCGTAGGCGATCAAGCCGACGATCACGATAATCGCGATCGGATGTGTGCCACGAAGCAGCTTTTCCAAAGCGACAAGCACGGTCAGGATGACGTTCGCTATCGCTTCAAAGAAGTCGCCATGATTAATGATCAGCCAGTCAATAAACTCGTTTGTTGCAAGTTTGATGGGCTTTCCAAATTCGGGAAACATTGCTTTCGCACTTTCTCTCAGTGTTCAGGGCTCACGAGGAAAAGGGGCGGCATCTGAATGCCACCCCGTTCCCTTTTCAACCAAACCGCTAGAGCGCGGCTTTCACCTTTGCGGCGACATCAGCCGGAAGCCACTTCGACCAAAGGGCTTCGTTCGTTTTCAGGAAGTTGACGGCTGCTTCTTCGGCCGTACCACCGGTATCCTGCATATAGGCCAGGGCCTTGGAAACCATGTCGGCGTTGGTTGCGTACTTTTTCAGGAACGCGACCAGCTTGGGCGCTTTGCCGTAGAACTCGCTGCTCGAGGAGACAGAAACGGGCACCAACGGATAGGCGGTGGCTTTCGTCACCTTGGTCTCGTCCTTTTCGTCCATCATGGCGTCCCAGATCGCCTGGTCGTAGGCGGGTTCGTCAAGCATTCTGACCTGATCGCCGACCTTGCCCAACACCCAGGTCGGGCCCCAGTAATAAAAGACGATGGGCTTTTTGCGCTTGATCGAGGATTCGATCACCGCCGACAAGGCAGCACCCGTACCCGGGCGGAAGTTGACGAAAGTATCGTTCAGGCCATAGGCGTTCATCTTCTTGGTGTTGATGACTTCACAGCCCCAGCCCGCGATGCAGTTATAAAAGCGCCCTTTTCCGGGCTCTTCCGGGTCGGCGAAAACATCTTTGAACTTCGGCAGATCGGCTACCGACTTCAATCCCTTGGCGGGCGCGTTGGCACCTTCGGTCAGGTATTTGGGCACATACCAGCCCTGGACGGCGTCTGGGAAGTTGATGCCCAGATCAACGACCTTGCCGCCGGCCAGCGCCTTGTCCCAGGCGGCCTTGACGTTGGCGACCCACATTTCCATGGTGACGTCGATGTCACCGCGGATCATGCCGTTCAACATTGGAATCGTCGATCCCGGAATCTTGTCCACCTCACAGCCGTACCCGTTCTTCATGATGAATTGGGCGACCGCCACGTGGAAAGAGTTCGAATCCCAGTCAAGCCCGGCAAAAACAATGGGTTTGTCAATTTCGCAACTGGCGGCCTGGGACGATCCCGGCGCAGCGGTCCACACAAACGCCAAGGCTGCCGCGGCTGCGGCAATCGGTTTAAATTGCATTTAAAAGCTCCCGTTTTTCTAAGTTATTGAAAGCCCCTGATTGAAAGGGCCTCCGCATCCCTGTTCAAGGATCGCGGACGGTATTAATTTCGCCTTCCCCCAGAGGTAGAAAATCCTGCAAAGACGAAAAACCGCATCCAAATCAATTAACACAACAACCATACAAGATTTTCCAGAATTGTCAAAAATCGGCGAAAAGAATAAAAGAAAAAGAGAGATGGAGTTTATATCGAATTGTTTCGACGCGAACGCATGTATTTTTTTGATGAATATTGTAAGTGGAAATTGATTGAAATATCACAAAAATATGGCCATTTTTTTCTCTTGCGCATACATGCAAATACTTGAATTGGCAAAAAAGGGATTCCGTCGTGAGCCCGTGAAAGGTGCTTGCCTAGAGGCGCCCTCAACTGAGATATTGGGGCTGCGAACAAGAAAAACAGGTTTTAACGCTGATTTCCAAGAAAGAGCCCCAATCATGAAATTTATTCGCGAACGGATTCTGAATGGCGAGCGGATGTTCGGCATCGCCGCCCAACTTGGCTCCAGCCTGACGGTCGAAATGATAAGCAACGCCGGTTTCGACTGGACCTGGATCGATTGCGAGCATGGATCCGGCGATTACAGCGAGCTGATCCATCAGGTTCAGGTGGCGCGCCTCGGCAATGCGCCCGCGGTCGTCCGCATTCCCGGAAACAACCCGACCACGTTCAAGCGCACGCTTGATCTCGGCGCGGCCGGCATCATGGTGCCTTACGTCAATACCGCTGCCGAGGCCGATCAGGCCGCCCGTTCCATGCGCTATCAGCCCGAAGGTCTTCGCGGCGTTGCCGGATCGCCGCCGTGCAGCGGTTTTGCCCAGAATTTTGACGACTACTATGCCAAGGCCAATGACAATCTGGTGACCATGGTGCAGATCGAAACTACCGAGGGCGTCGAAAATGTCGATGAAATCGCCGCCGTTCCCGGCGTCGACGTATTGTTCGTCGGACCCATGGATCTTTCCATCAGTATGGGCATGATCCGGCAGTTCAAGAACCCGGATTTCGAGGCCAACCTGGACAAGGTCGTGGCCGCCTGCAAAAAGCACGGAAAGGCCCCCGGAATCCTTACGCCGACACTGGAATTCCTGCCGCCGTGGATCGAAAAGGGCTTTAGCGTCTTTGTCGTTGGTTCCGACAGCATCGATCTGGCGAAGCTGCTGGGCAACATTCACGGAACGTGTGCCAAACTCAAAACCTGAATGAAGGGGCGGAAGCGCCATGCCCTCAAACAGCCTTGATATTAGCAACTTCGCGCCGACCATCGCCGACGGATTGCAGGTGGATCTGCCGCGCATGATGCCGGTTCGCCAAGGTTTTCCCGAAGATCACGTGGCCGATATCGAAGCCGCCGTGCGCCGGCAGCTTGGGCAATTCTCCGGGCTTGACCTTGGCGGAAAGAAAATCGCCGTAACCGCCGGTAGCCGCGGCATCAAGGGGATGGTTGAAGTTCTGCGCGCGGTCGTTGCCGAACTCAAGGATAGAGGCGCCGAGCCGTTTCTGGTTCCGGCCATGGGAAGCCACGGCAGCGGCACCGCCGAAGGCCAGATCGCCGTGATGGAAAAGCTGGGCATGAGTGAAGCGGCCATCGGCGCGCCGGTCCGCTCCAGCATGGACGTCGTCGAACTGGGAACCATTGCCGATGGGACCCGCGTGTTTTGGGATAAACTGGCCTACCAGTCCGACGGCATCGTGGTCTGCAACCGTATCAAGGCGCATACCGCCTTTTCCGGCGAATACGAAAGCGGCCTCGTCAAGATGATGGTGATCGGGCTGGGCAAGCATAGGGGCGCGACGGCCCTTCACCAGCTCGGATTCGATAATTTCCATCACGCCGTACCGGCTGCCGGGAAGGTGGTATTGGCTAACGCGCCAATCCTTTTCGGCGTCGGTGTTGTTGAAAATGCCTATGGTCAGATGGCCGCGATTGAAGGCATAGCGCCGGATCGCATCATGGAACGCGAAAGCGAACTTCTGGGTTATTCCAAGGCGATCATGGGGCGAATTCAATTGGATGACATCGACGTTCTGATCGTCGACGAGATAGGCAAGGACGTCAGCGGCGGTGGAATGGACCCCAATGTCACGGGCCGTTCCGCGTTGGGACTGGCCATCGAGAATACTCCGTCCATCCAGCGCATCATCGTTCGTGATTTGACGCAAGCAACCGCCGGAAGCTCAATGGGGCTGGGCATGGCGGATTTCACCACCAAACGGTGCGCCGAAAAGATCGACTTGGCCGTAACATATACGAATGCCCTGACCGCCCTTGTTCTTTTGCCGCCGAAAATCCCGATGATTTGCGAAAGTGACCAAGCCGCGCTGGCCTTTGCGCTGCGCACCGCGCGCCTCCAGCACCCCGATGGCGCGCGTATCGTCCGTATCAAAAACACCAAGGACCTTGAAAATATTTGGGTTTCCGAAGCGTACCGAACGGACCTTTCCGGGCGCGACGAAATGCGTATTTCGGGTGATACGAAACCCATTCGCTTCGATGACGCCGGGAATTTGGTCTAGGCGAGAAGTTCGCCAAGAACGGCCTGCACGCTTTCCTGCGTGATGGCCGCGACGCAGGGGAACGAGGCCCGTTCGTTTTCGCGCAAATGGCAGCCCCAGAAGCAGTGATAGCAATCCATTTCCACATGCAGGAAGTGGGCGCTCGGCGGACAAACTTCTTCGGCATACGGAACGAAGCTGCCGAAATGGCCGCCGCCGACAAGGACCAGCGTCGGAACTCCCAGCGCGATGGCCAGATGGGCTGGTCCGGTGTCGTTGGTCAGCACCGCAGCGGCGTGTTTCAGAAGGTCCATCAGGCCCGGTACCGAGGTCTTGCCGATCAGGTCGACCACGTCGCCGCTGTCAAGTGCTGCGCGGATTTCGGCGCTATGGACGATGTCGTTTTTCGCTCCCGAAAAGACCACCCGATAATCGCGGTCCAACAGCCAGCGCGCGGTATCCAGATATTTCTCCAGCGGCCAGCGCCGCCCGTATTCGTTGCTGCCGAAATTAAGAACGACGTAGGGCTTGCCATCGGCCGGAACGGGCGGCGGCCCGCCATCCCATGACAGGCGAACGGTTTCCGGCGTGATTTCCCGGCCCGCCACCGCCGACAAAAAACGATAGTGGCGGATGGTTTCGTGGACGGGATACTCCCCGGTATCGACCAGCGTCGTCGCCCGTGACAGAGAATAGGCGAACGTCTCTTTCGTCTTGGGACTTAGCCAGGGCACGCAGGTCACGACTTTTTCGGCCTCGGCAATCAGCATCAGGCTGTCGCCCATAAGGGGTTTGCGAAAAAAGCTGTCCAGCACGACGACGCGGAAATTTTGCCCATACAGCCAGCGCGCCACTTCGAACCGGTATCCCGGTTTCTTGTGAAAACGATGTTCGTCGATGGCGTGGACCTTGTATCCGGCAAACAGTTTGTCGGCCAGTCCGGCCCAGGTGCGGCTGCCGATCACGGTGATGTCCGCGCGCTCAACGCCGAAAATCTCGGCGTAGTGATCCAGCGAGCGGCGAAACAAAACCATATCGCCAATGCCGTCCATGCGGATGACGGCCAGCCCCTTGCGTTCCCCCGATCGGCCACCCATGCGGGCCAGCAACTCGACCAGCCGCAAAATCCACCAGCGCAACTTTCGCGGCGCGGGCGCGGGGCCGTCGGTCGATGTCAGACCCAATTCCCGTGCGGTTACGATCCTGGCGTTTTTCAACGAATTTCCCGATCATCGCTAGGAAACTGGGATTTGATCTTATCGAGTACGGGCTCGATTTCAAGGCGCTCCACACAGGCGAACCGGCCATCTTCCAGTGGCTGCGAACAGTTGCCCAGGCACCCCCGACACGGCATGTCGTGATAAAAGAACGTCACGTTGTCGGGCATGATTTCTTCGGCATAGGGCACGATCTCGCCCACGTAGGCGGCGCTGGCGAGGCAGATGGTTGGCGCGCCCGCCACCACGGCCATGTGCATCACCGCCGTATCCACCGAGACCACCAGCTTTGCGAAGCGTAACTTCGCGCACAAGGGTTCAAGGCGGCTGTCATCAAAGCTTACGTTGGGCCGTTCCAGCAGGTCCTTGAATTCGGGATTGCCGTCCATATCGCCGGGCGCGCCGGTAATCAGCACGTCGAGATCGGCCGGGATGGCTTCGACGACTTGCCGGAAAACCTCGACTGAGGGTTGCTTGCCTTTCACCGCCGAGAACGGCTGGATGACGACGAAATCCATCTCGTTCTCATGGGCCGCCGACAACCGGTCCACCGGGAGGGCCACCTTCGGTGCGGGCGCATCGTCCCCCGTCACCCAATTGGTGAAGCGCGACCAGCGCACCACCTTGTCCACATGAAGCGGGCCGCTGTCGAACAGGCGGTCGAATAGTCGGCGGTTGGATTGCAGCGCGCGATCATATTTTGGCCAGGGGCGCGGCTCCATTCCGATGGTCTGCGCCGCGTTGGTGGCAACAAGAAGGGCTTCGTCCAAATAGGGATGACGCAGGAAGTCCGCCGATAGGGCGATGCGAAAATTGCGCCCGAACAATTGGTCGAATTGTTGCCACCGGTAGGCAGCATCGCGGTTCAGACGGGGGAAATCGACGGTCAGAACCTCGACCTCGGGGGAGAACAAAAACGCCGTCTTCGCGCCGTCGGAACGCAGCAGAACGGTGACGCTTTCCCCGTGGGCTGCCAGACCGGTGAGGTTCGGCAGAAGCAGCGAAAACAGCACCGTATCGCCCAAGCCGCCGGAAGAGACGATTAGAACGCCCGACGGCGCGCCCGGCCGAGTCGACGTGCGCCTTTTCAGGCGATGCAAAGCGTCGATAAGGCGGGCAAGCCGGGGCATTGTCCGTAGTCCTTCAGTACTCGGCGTAAAGCTTTTCTTCGACGATGCGCGAGCCGGTCAGATCGTTGATTTCGCGCTTGAGCGCCGAACGTTTGTCGTTGGTCTGGTAGACGGCGCGGGCCAGCTCAATGAAACGCTCGCCGAAATCCTTGGCCCGTTCAAGATCGCGGATATCATCCTCGATGCCCCAAAGGCTTTCGTTTACCGATTTCAGGGCGCTGGTCAATTGCGCCAGCTCGTCACTGTCCGCCACCGACCCATCGCGGGTCGCGCTCAACGTCACCAGTTCCGTCTCGATGTTCCGGCGCTTGGCCGCATCGTCGCTGTTGGCCAGCTTGATTTCCAAAATCGTAATTTTGTCAATCAGTTCACCAACCGAAATTTCCGCCGCAATCACATTTGACACTGTTTGCTCTCGTCTGTTCTATTGGTGTTGATTTTGACGGACCATGCGGGACGCACGGAACACCATGTCATTTTACAACACTTACAATACGTTCAAGGGCTATTCAACACCGATCGTTGGGCCCAAACACATGCGCCGCATGGATGCCGAAATATGGCGTCCCGGCGCCTATTCCACAGATATGGCGATTGTTGAGCTGGGCTGCGGAACCGGGCTGGTGCTGGCTTACCTGAACGCCAAAAACGTGGCCGACATCACCGGCGTCGATCACGATCCGGCGCTGGCCGACGTCGTCCCTGAACAGGTTCGCGCCAGTTTTCGTGTGACGGGCATTGATGACTTCCTAAACGCCGCCATCACGGCGGGCGATACGTATGACCGGGTGATCGCATTCGACGTACTGGAACATTTCTCGCCCGAGCAAGGGCACGAATTGCTGGTGCGCATCGCAAAAATCCTGAAGCCCGATGGCCGAATTCATTTGAAGGTGCCCAACGCGGGCTCGCCGTGGGGCCAGCAATTCCAGTACGGCGACCTGACCCACCAAACCGCCTTCACCCCGGGCAGCCTGCGCCAGCTCGCCATATCGGCGGGCTATGTGTGCATCAACACCTACCCGCAACCGCTGGGCAGCCCCACCCGCCGGGCCTTAAGCGGCCTCCTGCACCGCCTCCTCAACACCATCCTCCCCACCCCGCCCGAAATCTGGGACGGCAATTTCTATGCGGTGCTGGAGAGACGTCCACCTAAATGACAATGCCGTCAGCCGAAAGATGTGTTCAGGCCAGCCGGTTTCCTTTAATTAGTGCCCTCCCGCCCCTTCGAACCCTGTCTATTGGAGAACGTTTAAGATGAGTGCCGTCCACGATCACGTCATTAACCCGGAATTCGCCGACCTTTTCATTGAGGAAGAGGTCAACGTTTACCGGACCTGTATTCAGGGGTTGTCCAACGAGCCCATTTGTGTTCGCCAGATTTTGGCGCGGGCCGACGAATTGCTGGGCGGCGAGGACGGGTTCGAGGGGCTGGGCGACACCTCGCAGACGGCCATTGTCGAGCGTTTGGCCACGGACCGGCCAAGGGTTTGCATCATTCAGGGGTCTGCCGATCATCCGGCCCATTTGCTGGATCATGAACACATGCTGCGCGCGTCGGCGCGCATCTGGCAGAACGGCGGGGTTCCGTTCACCTTTGGCGTTCCGGTCATTTGCGACGGCACGGCGCAGAACAACATCGGCCAAAGCTATTCGCTGGCCTCGCGCAATCACACGGCAACCGCCGTTAACATCAATTTCGAGGGCCACAGCTATCACGCGGCGTATGTTCTGTCGGGATGCGACAAGTCGCCCAGCGGCATTCTGTCGGGGCTGGCGGCCGCCGATCGGGCCCGGCGCGCGCCGGAGCGCGGTGCAGCCCCCGTGTGGGCGACGTTCGTTCCCTCGCACGTTCTTCGCGGCGGAACCATTCCGGCGGATACGCGGGCCAAGCTGCGCGCCTTGCAGGATCGGGCGGAAGATGCGGGCGACCAACAACTGTCTGCCGATATCGAGGAAAACTGCAAATACATCCTGCAATGCGCGTCCGACGAAGTGTTTCTGGGGCACTTTGAGCGGGCCATCGGCAAGGGCCTGATGGAACGGGCCGAGGCCGACCAGTTGCTGAATGAACTGGCCGCCAACAGTTGCCATGAGAAGGGCGGCGTGTGCGCCTTTAACGGAACCGGCAATTCCTCGCGCACGCTGGTTTCAGCCCTTGGGCTGGCCCCGCAAGAGTCCGAGCTGTTGCTGGACGAGCCCGAAACGGCCATCGTGTTTCGCAACGTCGATCATCTGTTCCGCCTTTTCAACAAGCCGGAATTTGCGCTCTGCGACATGCTGGCGCGCAACTACGCCAACGCCGTTCGCGTTCACAATGCCACCGGCAGCTCGACCAACCTGATGCTGCACATTCCCTGCATCATGCGCCACGCCGGGTATGACGTTACGGTCGCCGATTACGAACGGGTTCGCGATGCCCACCCCGTTCCCGATATCTTCGCCCACAGCCTGACCGAGGACCGCGACACCTACACCCTTGGCCTGCAGGCGAAGGCCGGGCAGAACCGAGGAATGGAAAGCATTTTCAGGGTTCTGGGCGATTTGGGCGTGCCCATGGATCTGGACGCCCCGACGGTTATGGGCAACACCTGGGGGATGCGCATTGCCGATCTGGACAAGCCGGTATCGGACGACCTGCCGCAGGAAAAATCGGTCATCCGCACATCGCCGGTTCGCGATATCTCCGGAACCGACGTTCTGCGCGGCAACTTCTTTTCCAAGTGCGCGCTGAAGGTGGCCGGCATGGCGACCGAACAGTACGAGCGCTTCAATGGCCGGGTCTTTCTGGTCCGCTATTACGAAAACGAGACCGATTGCACCCGCGATCTGCTGTCTGCCGATCTGGCCAAATCGCTGGGACAGTTGCCCGGTCTGACGCCGGAACTGTTCTCAGCACTTCGTAAGACCAATGGCGGTACGGCAGTCGACGTCGAAACCATGATCGTCGACGGAACGCTGGCCTTCGCCTTTGTTATCGCGGGGCAGGGACCGAAGGCGTTCGGCATGCCGGAAATGTTCACGCCGGGCCAGAATTTGCGCCATCATGGCATTCTGGAACGCACGTCCATCCTGATGACCGACGGCCGCTATTCGGGTGTCAGCAAGGGCGCGTGCGTTGGTCACGTCACCCCCGAAGCGTTCGAAGGCGGCGGTATCGGCGCGTTGGCCGACGGCGACTTGCTCTGGGTCCAGCTTGATGGTCATCGCATCGATTTGTTGGATCGCGATGCCTTCCTGGGCGGCGAGATGGTGATTGTCGACGCCGCCCCCGCGGAAGCACGAAACGAGCTGGTTCAGGCCCGACGCGAACGCATGGAACACAGGCGTTTGCAGGTCGCCGCGTGTAGTCTTCTGGATCATGTCACCGACGCCGAACACGGCATCGTACCCGACGCCGTGGATAGCCGCGCGGTATTGCAACTACCCGGTTGATTTAGGCGATTATTTGGCAGTTCTTGGTGAATTTGATTGTAGACTTCACTCCAAGCCCCATTTTCTGCTATGTTCGTTAGGAATGGGGGTGCGCACACAGGCCTTAAGGGCATGATTTAACTCGCGCAGGGGGCATTAGACGTGGGGCCAACGAAATTAACGGATGTCGACGTTCTGCTGGGCGACCACGATCAGAACTCGATTTCTATTCTGCGCGCTGTCCTCGGTAACAGCGGTTTTCGAAACATGCACGTTGGGCGGACCCTCGACGAGGTGCGCGAAAACGTCTCCAACGAATTGCCGGACCTTCTGATTTGCGATTACGATATACCGGGCGGTGACTTTTACGATTTTGTCCACGGCATCAGGCACAGCGAGATAGGGCGAAATCCGTTTCTTGCGATCATCGCCGTCACCCGCAATCCAAGCTCCGAGGTCGTCAGACGGATCAGCGAATGCGGAGCCGATCATCTCATCGTCAAGCCGTTTTCCACCAATCAGATGATGGATCGCATCAGGGCTCTGATTGAGACCCGAAAACTATTTGTCGTGACCAGCGACTATATTGGACCGGATCGGCGCGATGATGTCGAGCGGGGCGGCAAAGTTACGCGCATGAATGTGCCCAATACGTTGAAGGCCAAAGTCGTCGGCAAGGCAAGTGCGGATTCCATACAGCGGGCCATCGATATTGCCGTTGCCGAAGTAAACGTTCAGAAGCTCGAACGTTACGATGATGAAATCGCATTCCTCGTCGGCAAGATTGTTCCGTCACTGGCCAAAGGCGCCTTCGACGATACCGTCTTGCATTTCTTGCAACGTCTTCTCTATGTGGCGGGTGACGCCAGCCGCCGTCTGGTCGGAACCGGATACGCGCACGTGTCCGAATTGTGTCAGGCGTTGCACTCGGTCACCAATGTCGTTGTTGCCGAGAAAGGAAACTCCGACCCGCGAGACGTTCAACTTCTCGGTCTCCTTTCGCAGGCCATTAAGGTTGGTTTTGGTGCAAGCGAGGATATGATCGCCACAGCCTATAAAATCTCGGACAAAGCCCTTTCGCGTTTCCATCAGGTTCAGGCGGAAAGAGCGTCGAAAGGCGGCGGGGAGATCGAGCAGGTAGCTCCTTTGAGCGAACCTCCCGTTGTTGGCGTTGTCAGCGAAATCGAGGCCCCGGAGCGGGCTGCTGAGAAGGCCCCCACGCCGGCACCCGCAGCCAAACCCGCGCCAATGCCTCCTCCGCAAGGAAGCGCGGACGGTTTGGATGCGCCGAAGCCGCAGGCCGAAAGTTCCGTAAGCCCGGGGCACTTCGATGACGTGTTTGTCGGATGCGTTTGCGAATACCTTCAGCGGCTGATGTCCCTGTGGGAGGTCGATGGCGTGACGTCCGGGCCGACGCCGTTCCTGTTGTCGGCAGGGTTCCGGGAATGTTTGCTGGAAGTGGTAAGAAAATACATCGTCGCCGTCATTCCGGAAAACCGGCGAATGGTGGTCCTGGCGGGGAGCGTGAACAAGGACGATGTCAACCCCGAGCTGTTTTTGGAAATGTTCGATGCGCCGGATAAAGAGAACGTTCCGCGGTTCTTGTGGAACAAGTGGTGGGGCGACATTCAAAGCGTCATGACGACGGGTCCCAAGACGTTCGGCGTAAGCGAGGCCGTCGCGCGGGACGGCCCGAAGATTTGGGATATGATCAACAAGGCGGCGGTGGACGGCGACTTCGATCCGCCGACGGTCACGGACACTCCGCTGATTCAGCTCCTGTTCGATTTCCGAGAGGATGAAGTTCGCAGCGTCATGCGGGGCGCGCAGCAGGTTTTGCAGCACGAAGCCGATGAGGTGACGGACGCTGGGGCTTCACGTAACTTTTTTCTGGCCCAGATCGATTCCCTGCCGGTCCATTGCGGCGAATGGCTTGCCCTTTGGGCCTACTACTCGCAGTCAGAGGAATTCGGCAATAATATCCAGAAGTCGTTTGTTGCCAGCACCGGCAGGACGCGGAAGGAACGTCAGGAAGCGATGGCCTACTATTTGCGTTGGGCTCCCGATCTGACCCGCACGCCGCTGGATGACGACGGAAATATCATTGACCCCGAAGCCTCCGAAGCCCCGGAACAATAATCTTCGGCTTTAGCCGCTTGAAGATGCGCCACGCCAGCAACGCGGTCAGAATGGCGGCATAGATGAGTGGCTCACGCACATCGGCTTTGACCATCATGTAGAAGTGCACGACGGCCAGAATGCCCGCCGGATAAACCAGCCGGTGCAGGCGTTGCCACGATTTTCCCCCCAGCCGCTTCATCCAGCCCGAGGTCGAGGTGATCGCCAGCGGCACCAGCATGGCAAACGAGATCATGCCGATGGTAATGAAATTTCGTTTGATAATGTCGGCCCACACGGCGGCCATGTCGAAGAATTGGTCGAGCGCCACATAACTGGTCAGATGAAGGGAAACGTAAAAGAAGGCGAACAGCCCCGTCATGCGGCGAAAACGCGCCAGAACGCCCAACCCGAATGCCTCGCGCAACGGGGTTACGGCCAGCGCCACCAACATGAAGCGCAGTCCCCAATCGCCGAAGTAGCGAGTGGTCGCCTCAATGGGGTTGGCCCCCAGCCCGCCCGAAACCGCCAGCCACGCGTACCAGGCGATGGGGCCGAGGCAAAGCGCAAAGACGGCTGGCTTGGCCACCCGCCGAATTAACTTTTCGCGGTTCATCCTAATAGTATCGCTTCAAATCGAGTCCCGAGTAAAGCGATGCGACTTCGTCGGCGTAACCGTTGAACATCAAGGTTTCGCGCTTGAAAAATTCGCCGATGCGACGTTCCTTGGCCTGGCTCCAGCGCGGGTGGTCCACCTGCGGATTGACGTTGGCGTAAAAGCCGTATTCATGCGATGCCTGCTGGTTCCAGGTGCATGGCGGCTCTTTCTCGGTGAAAGTGATCTTGACGATCGACTTGATGGATTTAAAGCCATATTTCCACGGGATGACAAGGCGGATGGGCGCGCCGTTCTGGTTCAGAAGCTCCTCGCCGTAAAGACCGACGGTCAACAGCGTCAGGGGGTTCATGGCTTCGTCCATGCGAAGCCCCTCGACATAAGGCCAGGGCAGAATCGGGCGTTTTTGGCCGGGCATTTCTTCGGGGCGCACGATGGTTTCGAACGCCACGAATTTGGCTTTCGATGTCGGCGCAAATCGTTTGATAACGTCGCCCAGCGGGACGCCTACCCACGGCACCACCATTGACCACGCCTCGACGCAGCGCAGCCGGTAGATGCGTTCCTCCAGCTGGTGCGGTTTGATGACGTCCTCAAAGGCGTAGGTTCCCGGCTTTTCGCACTCCCCGGCAATTTCCACGGTCCACGGCTTGGCCTTGAACGCGCTCGAATTTTTCACCGGATCGTTCTTGTCCGTGCCGAACTCATAAAAATTATTGTAGCTGGTGACCGACATGAACGAGGTCTGCTCCTCGTCAGTGGCGAAATTGCCCTTGGCGATGTCGTCAAGCTTTCGCCCCGCCCAGGCTTGATCTGTAAGCAATTGACCCGCCGCCAGCCCCGCCCCGGCCACGGCGGCTGTTTTGAGGAATTTGCGGCGATTGAGGAAGACCGATTTCGGCGTGATTTCTGACGGCTTGACGTCGGACGGCTTGGCTATGCGGATCAACATTTTTGTCCCTCCCGAATAAACATGGCGTGGCAACTACTTCGCGAGTTTGGCCTCGATCTTCGGCCAGTTGGCTTCGCCTTTGGCGATATTGCCCAGAATATCGCCCGCCCAGGTGGTTTGCACCGACTTCGAATAGTTGAGGTACAATTTGCCGTTTTCAATGTGCCAGGCGTCGGGATCGATTTTCGCCGTATATCCCTGCGAAACGGCCCAGGCACAATAACCGCCGAACTGCGGGGCATACTTTTCGGGCATGGCGGCGAAGGCTTCTCGGTTTTCGGCGCTGGCGAATTTCCAGGTGGCACCCTTCCATTCCAGCGAATGATCCCCCGACCCCTTTATGGGCTTGCCAGCCTTGAAATAGGCAACCGAGTCGTAGCCTTTGATGGCCGAGCCCCAGGACGAATAAACCAATTCGCCTGCCTTGGCGGGCCAGGCGCCGCCGACGGCGGCCACAAAAATTGCGGCGGCAACGAGAAGCACTGCACCCAATGCGAAACGGCGGTTCTCACGTTTAACTTCTTGCGCAACCATCGAAACCTCTCCGGCCCCGAAAGGACCTATTTCTTGCGGACAATCTTCTGGGCCGCCCGACCCACGGAAAAGCCCCATGCACTCCCTAGGTAGGAAGGGCCCCTGGTTCCGTCGAATAACAAAGGCGTGAGCCGTTGCCAAAAGGCTGTGGCTTTTCTATGGTTGAACAAGCGCATCGGGTAGGGGCGTTCATATGCGGGTATTATACCACCTCTGGCTTTCGCCGTTTTGCCGGAAGGTGCGGATCGTTCTTCACGAGAAAAAGATCGAGTTTGAGATGCGCGCCGAACAAGTGTGGGAACGGCGCGAGGCTTTTCTTGCGCTTAACCCGGCGGGCGAGGTTCCGGTGCTGGTCGAACCCGATGGGACGACCCTTTCGGGAAGCCTGACCATTTGTGAATGCCTGGACGAGATCAATCCCGAACCGCCGCTGGTGGGCCAGCACCCGTTCCAGCGGGCCGAGGTCCGGCGGCTGGTCTCGTGGTTCGACATGAAGTTCAACCGCGAGGTTACTGAAAACCTCGTCGGCGAAAAAATCACCAAGCGGTTCCTGGGGTTGGGGCAACCCGATTCGGGCGCCATTCGGGCCGGTCACGCAAATATTCACACCCACCTGGACTACATCGCCTATCTGATCGGGCAGCGCAAATGGCTGGCCGGTGATTTCTTCTCGTTGGCGGACATCGCCGCCGCCGCCCACCTTTCATGTGTGGATTATGTGGGCGACGTTCCGTGGGAAGAGCACGAAGAGGCCAAGGACTGGTACGCGCGGGTCAAATCCCGGCCCAGTTTCCGCGCTCTTCTGGCCGATCACATTCCCGGTGCGCCGCCGCCCAAACATTACGCCGATCTGGATTTCTGAGCTTCGGCTTCGTTGATCCCGTATTTCCGCAAACGGTTTCGTAACTGGTCGTAGGTCAGGCCCAGATGCCGGGCCGTGGCCCGCTGATTGTAGCGGTTGGCTTCGAGCGCCGTTTCCAGCATATCGACTTCAAATTGGCCCATGGCCTCGCGCAGGTTGGGGCTTTGCGATGGTTCAGCGGGCGTGTCTTTGGGTTGTGCCAGGCCGGGCCGATAGGGCGACGCGAACGGGTCAAACTGGATATCGTCGATGGGGGTCGTTTCATCGGGCCAGCGATAGACGGCGCGCTCGGCCACGTTCTTGATCTCGCGTACGTTGCCGGGCCAGAAATAGGCCATCAGGCTGGCGCTTGCGGCGGGTGTGAAGCCGGGGAAGGCGTTCCAATCCAGTTCCCTGGCCATGGCGCGGGCAAAAAACGTGGCCAGCAAGGGAATGTCCTCGGGCCGGTGGCGAAGGGGTGGAATGGTCAGCACCTCAAAGGCAAGGCGGTCCAGCAGATCGTGGCGGAACCGACCGGCGGCGGCCTCGCCCGGTAAATCCACGTTGGTGGCGGCGATGACGCGCACGTCGACCCGCACGGCTTCGCTGCCGCCCACACGCTCCATCTCGCCGTATTCGACGACGCGCAGGATTTTCTCCTGCACGGCCTGCGACGCGTTGGCGATTTCATCCAGGAAAAGCGAGCCCCCGTCGGCCCGCTCAAAGCGGCCCATGCGGCGGCGTACGGCACCCGTAAAGGCCCCGGCCTCGTGGCCGAAAAGCTCGGTCTCCAGAAGGGTCTCGGGCAATGATGCGCAGTTGAGCTTTATCAGCGGGCGGCCCCACCGCGCCGACAGAAAATGAAGCCGCGCGGCGATCAGTTCCTTGCCGGTGCCGCGCTCGCCGATGACCAGGGCGGGCCGGTTCAGGGGCGCGGCCAGCGACACCGCTTCCATCATTTCAAGAAAGGCGCTCGATTCGCCGATCAGCGGCGGAAGATCAGTTGTCGGTCCGGGCATTTGAAAAATATACCATAAAATAGTGAGAAATACTAATAAATGGTATTTATGGCGTGGCTGCTTCAGGCATGAAAAGCGCACTTTCCTTTGTTTTCAGCTGGTTAACCAGTTGGCACGGCATCTGCAAAGTACCAAACCAACTGAAGCAAATTGAAAACCACAGGAACACAGCACCATGGGTATTTTCTCGCGTCTTTCCGACATCGTTAATTCCAACGTCAACGCCATTCTGGACAGCGCCGAAGATCCGGAAAAGATCATCCGGCTGATTATCCAGGAAATGGAG
>Ga0233431_1001648_pt1 | contig 36935 bp, 33 predicted proteins | sample SI_118_April2016_FD_179867 | JGI IMG/M metagenome (GOLD analysis project Ga0233431, IMG submission 179867) | Seawater microbial communities from Saanich Inlet, British Columbia, Canada - SI_118_April2016_200_MG | ecosystem: Environmental > Aquatic > Marine > Inlet | place: Canada: British... | reverse complement strand
CAAGAAGTCTGAATCTTACGCGGTCGGGAAGAAGACGTCGCCCGCCGTGATTTTGGTCCGTTCGCCGTCTTTGCGCAACACGATCAACGCGCCTTGTTCGTCCAGACCTTCGAATATCCCGGTTATGGCGGCGGAGGCAAGGTTTACGCCGATTTCCTTACCCAATCCAACGGCGCGGGTCAGCCACGCGTCACGAATGGGCGGAAATCCACCGTCAATCCAGATTGTGCGCCAATGTGCGAACCGGCGGCAAAAGTGCGCGAGCAATTCATCGGCGGCCACATCAGGCGCGCCCGCCGCGTGAACCGAAGTCGCGGGGTACATGACATCAGACGGGTGGCCGCCAACATTGAGGCCTATACCGATGACAAGCCAGTCGAGAGCCCCGTCGCCCAGCGGCGCCGACTCCAACAGCATTCCGGCGATCTTCTTGCAGCCAACGAGAATGTCGTTGGGCCATTTGCAGGTGACGGGGACCGTCTTCGGCAAATGCTCGGAAAGGGTTTCGGCAAGCGCAACGGCGGTTACGAAGCTAAGTTGGACTGCTTGTTGGGGCGGACAGGCGGGGCGAACCAGCAACGAGAAATAGAGATTTCCCAATTCCGACACCCACGTGCGACCGTGGCGTCCGCGCCCGGCTGTCTGCGAAGCGGCGCGCACAACCGTTCCGTCGTTTGCGCCGTTGATGGCCAGGGATTTGGCTTCGTCGTTGGTGCTGCCGACGGCCCCAAGTTCGATCAGATGAAACCCGTTCGGGAGGGTCATTACCCGGCGAAAAGTGCTGCGGCGGCGGTTCCTGCGGCGTCCAGCAACGGGCCAGGGAAGACAAAGAAAAGCACGATGACAGCAGCCGTTCCCAACAGAACCAAACCGAGTTCGCGCGGAATTCCGGTTTCCAGCGGATCAGTCACGTCGTCGAAATACATGATTTTGATGATTCGCAAATAGTAAAATGCGCCGACAACGCTGGTCAGAACGCCGATTACGGCCAAGGCATACAGTTCGGCCTCGATGGCGGCGAGGAAGATATAGAACTTGCCGAAGAAACCGGCCAGCGGCGGGATGCCCGCCATGGAAAACATGAAAATGGCCATTGCCGCGGCAGCCATGGGATGGGTTGTGGAGAAACCGGCCAGATCCTTGATATCCGCGACCATGCGGTCGCCGCGCCGCATGCAAAGAATGCAGGCAAAGGCCCCCAGGTTCATGAAGATATAAATCGCCATGTAGACGAGAACGCCGCGCACGCCGACTTCGTTACCCACGGCCAGGCCAATCAGCGCATACCCCACATGGCCGATGGAGCTGTAGGCCATCATGCGCTTGATATTGGTCTGGTTAATGGCGACGAAACCGCCCAGCGCCATGGAGGCGACGGAAACGAAAATGACGATTTGCTGCCATTGGGCGAGCAAATCACCAAACGGATCGACCATTACCCGGATGAACAGACCGATAGCAGCCAGTTTCGGCGCGACCGAGAAAAAGGCGGTAACCGGCGTTGGCGCACCTTCATAAACGTCCGGTGTCCACATATGGAATGGAACGGCGGAAACCTTGAAAGCCAACCCGACCAGAATGAAGACGATACCGATGACCAGACCGACCGAGGGATCGGAAGCGTTTGCGCCCTGCAAGACGCTGGCCAGGGTCTCGAAGCTGGTCGTGCCCGAGAACCCGTAAACCAGGGAAGAACCGTAAAGCAGCATGCCCGAGGCCAACGCGCCCAGTACGAAATACTTAAGCCCGGCTTCGGTGGAGCGCAGGTCATCACGCTGGAAAGCGGCGATCACATAGAGCGAAAGGCTCTGCATTTCGAGGCCGACGTAAAGCGAAATCAGATCATTGGCCGAAACCATCATCATCATGCCGACGGTCGCGAACAGCACCAGCACCGGGAATTCGAAGCGCGCAATTCCCTGACGGTGCATGTAGTCCTGGGACATAACGAGGGCCGTCGCCGAAGCAATCAGGATCAGGACCTTCATGAAAACGGCGAAGGGATCGCTGACAAACATGTTGGCGAATGTGTAAGCCGTGCCGTTATCGGCAATGGGAACAACCAGCAGAAGCGTCAAAAAGAGACCGATGGCGCCAAGGTTCGAAACAAAGCGTCCCGTCCTGACGTCCTCTCCCTTGGCCCCGGCTTTCTGGAAAACGCCGAGCATCAACAGCGCCATGGCCGTGCAGACCAGGAACAACTCCGGCAAGGCCGGGATCAGGTTTGGCAAACTTGCGCTCGGCATCAGCCGCGTTCTCCTTTAAGTCTCTATCCGCTATTGCCCAGCAACGGCGACGCCTTCGTAAGCGGCGCGTGCCACTTCGAAATCAGCGATCAAATTATCGACCGAGGCATGCATCACTTCGAGGAACGGGATCGGATAGATACCCATCACAAAAACCAACAAAACCAACGGTGCAAACACCGCTATTTCGCGCCGGTTCATATCGGTGATCGCCAGCAGGCTATCTTTCGTCAGCTTGCCGAAAATGACCCGGCGATAGAGGTAAAGCATATAGACCGCGCCCAGGATAACGCCGGTAGCCGCAAACGCCGCAACCCATGTGTTGACCTGGAAAATACCAACCAGCACCAGGAACTCGCCAACGAAACCGCTGGTTCCCGGCAGGCCGACCGAGGCCAGCATGAAGATCATGAAAATGACCGAGTATGTCGGCATCCGATGGACCAGACCTTCGTAATCGGCGATTGCGCGCGAATGAATGCGGTCGTACACGACGCCGACGATCAGGAACAAGGCCGCCGAAACAACTCCGTGGCTAAGCGCTTGGTAAATCGCTCCTTCGATTCCCTGAACTGTCAGGGTAAAGGTGCCGATGGTGACAAACCCCATGTGCGCGACCGAGGAGTACGCAATCAGCTTCTTCATATCTTCCTGGGCCAACGCCACCAACGACGTGTAAATCACCGCAATAATGCTGAGCGCATAGATCAGCGGCGTGAATTCGATGGAGGCGATGGGGAACATGGGCAGCGAAAAACGCAACAGCCCGTAAGCGCCGAATTTCAGCAACACGCCGGCCAGAATAACCGACCCGGCCGTCGGCGCTTCCACATGGGCGTCGGGCAGCCAGGTGTGCACCGGCCACATGGGGACCTTGACCGCGAACGAGGCCAGGAACGCCAGCCACAGCCACGTTTGCATTTCCGCCGGGAAGTTGAAGTTCATCAGTTCCGGAATGTCTGCGGTTCCGGCCATGAAATACATGGCCAGAATGGCCAGCAGCATCAGCACCGAGCCGATCAGCGTATACAGGAAGAACTTGAACGAAGCGTAAATCCGGTTAGGTCCGCCCCAGACACCGATGATCAGGAACATGGGGATCAGCACACCTTCGTAGAAGATGTAGAAAACGACGATGTCCAGCGCTGCGAACATGCCCAACATCATCACTTCCATCAGCAGGAAGGCGATCATGTATTCCTTGACGCGGGTTTGGATGGACTCCCAGCTGGCAAGGATGCAGATCGGCGTCAACAACGTGGATAGGAGGACGAACAAAAGTGAAATTCCGTCCAGACCCACGTGGTAGGCGATGTTGAATTCCGGCATCCAGTAGACGCGGTGCGTGAACTGGAAATCGGCGGTTGACGCATCAAACCCGATCCACAGAAAAATCGACAACACGAAGGTTATGACGGATGTCCACAACGCCACCGCGCGGGCGTTGCGCGCCACGGTAATCTCGTCACCGCGAATGATAAGAACCAGCCCAACACCGATCAGCGGCAGGAAGATGACAAGCGAAAGTATGGGAAAATCAGTCATACCCGCCTCACCCCGCGCCCGTCAGAAGATACCAGGAAACCAGGAACACGACGCCAATCAGCATGGCGAACGCGTAATGGTAGACGTAACCGCTTTGCAGCCGCGCGCCGCGCCGCGCAACGTCCAGCGTTGCCGCCGACAAACCGTCGGGACCCAGACCGTCGATCAGCGTGCCGTCCCCGACTTTCCAGAACTGGCGTCCCAGATAAAACGCGGGACGGACGAACACGGCGTCGTAAAGTTCATCGAAGTACCACTTGTGCACCAGGAATTGATAAACACCCTGGAAGCGGGCCGCGATGGCGCCCGGAATACCCGGCGCAAACATGTACAGCACATAGGCCGTGGCAATGCCCGCAAGGCCCACGGCCAGCGGCGCAAACTTCACCCAGACAGGAACGTGATGGGCGTTCTCCAGCGCCGGATGGCCCGGCAGGATCAGAATTGCGCTTTCCCAGAATCCGTCGGTCAGTTCACCGACGAAATAGGGCGCGCCCACGTAACCCATGAACAAGGCCCCGGTGGCCAGCACGATCAGCGGGATCAGCATGACCTTGGGCGATTCGTGAACGTGAGCCAAAACCTGTTCGTCGGCCCGGGACGTTCCGTGGAAGGTCATGATCAACAGCCGCCACGAATAGAACGCGGTCAGGAACGCAGCGATGATACCCATCCAGAAGGCGTACATTCCGACCCCGGTATGCGCGCCCCAGGCGGCTTCGAGGATGATGTCCTTGGAATAGAAGCCCGCAAACGGCCACACACCGGCCAGCGCCAAAGATCCGATCCACATGACCGCGTAAGTCACCGGGATCATTTTCCACAGGCCGCCCATGTTGCGCATGTCCTGCTCGTCCGACATGGCGTGGATGACTGAGCCCGCGCTCAGGAACAAGAGCGCCTTGAAGAAAGCGTGGGTAACCAGGTGGAACATCCCCGCCGAATAGGCGGAAACGCCAAGGGCAAAGAACATGTAACCAAGCTGCGAACAGGTCGAATAGGCGACGACGCGCTTAATGTCGTTTTGCACGCAGGCCACGGTGGCAGCGAAGATGGCGGTGGTTGCGCCGACGATGGTCACCACGGCCAGCGCCGTATCCGAATATTCGAACAACGGTGAAAGGCGCGCCACCATGAAGATACCCGCCGTCACCATGGTTGCCGCATGGATCAGGGCGGAAACCGGTGTCGGGCCTTCCATGGCGTCGGGGAGCCAGGTGTGCAGGCCGATCTGCGCCGACTTGCCCATGGCCCCCATGAACAAAAGCAGGCAGATGACGGTCAATGCGTGGAAGTCGCCGCCGAATACGGCCAGCGAGGTGTCCGCCTGCCCGGCGGCCGCCGCGAAGATCGTATCGAAATGGATCGAATCGAACAGCATGTAGGTGGCGAAAATGCCCAAGCCGAAGCCGAAGTCGCCCACACGGTTGACCAAAAATGCCTTGATTGCGGCGGCATTGGCCGAAGGCCGCGTGTACCAGAAGCCGATCAACAGGTAGGACGTAAGCCCGACGCCTTCCCAGCCGAAGAAAAGCTGCACCAGATTATCGGCGGTGACGAGCATCAGCATGAAGAAGGTGAACAGGCTGATGTAGGCCATGAAACGCGGGATCGAACCATCGTGGCTCATATAGCCAACAGAATAAACATGGATCATGGCCGAGACGAAGGTCACCATCAGCACCATCGTTGCCGACAGCGTGTCCCACTTCAGGGCCCAGGAAAGCTCGAACGTGCCCGAATCGATCCAGGTCAGAAGATGAACGGTTTGAGCGTTGTCGTTGACCACGACATCGACGAACACGAACATCGCGGCGAGCGAAGCCAAAAGCAGCGACCCACACGTGGCCCACTGAGCGGCGCGCTCGATGCTTTTGCGCCGCGCCTTGTCCCCGTCCCCGTATCCCACGAACACGAGGATACCGGCGACGGCGGCGCCCAGAAGCGGCAGAAAGATTGCGGCTGCGTGCATGGGCGCCCCTTATCCCTTCATCATGTTGACGTCCTCAACCGCGATACTGCCACGGTTGCGGAAATAGACGACGACGATGGCCAGACCGATGGCCACCTCGGCGGCGGCGACGGTCAGAATGAACAGGGCGAATACCTGTCCGACCAGATCGTTCAGTTCGGCGGAAAACGCGACCAGATTGATATTGACCGCCAGCAGCATCAACTCGACCGACATCAAAATGACGATGATGTTTTTGCGGTTCAGGAAAATGCCGCAGATCCCCAGCGAAAACACAATCGCCGAGACGGTCAGGTAGTGGGAAAGACCAATATCAAACATCAGACACCCTTCCCCGTCGGAACCTTGTGAAGCGTGACCGTTTCCTCGGCCCGGCGTTTCAACTGATCCGAAATCTTTTGCTTGCGAACGCCGTCACGGTGACGGTGGGTCAGAACGATGGCGCCGATCATGGCGATCAGAAGAATGATCCCCGCCGCCTGGAACAAATAGATGTACTGGGTATAGATCAATTGGCCCAGCGCGTGGGTATTGGTGATGTTTTCCGGCGCGGGAGCCGCCGCGGCGATGGCCGTGGGTGCTTCGGCGGAAAGCTGCCAGCCGCCCAGCACCACCAGCAATTCGGCCAGCAGGATGAACGCGACGACACCGCCGATGGGCAGATAGCGTAAAAACCCCTGGCGCAGCTCAACGAAATTGATGTCCAGCATCATCACCACGAACAGGAACAGCACCGCCACCGCGCCGACGTAGACGACGACCAGGATCATGGCCAGGAACTCGGCTCCAAGCAGGATGAACAGCCCGGCCGAGTTGAAGAACGCCAAAATCATGAACAACACCGAATGCACGGGATTTTTTGATGAAATCACCATGACGCCGGAGGCCACGATCAAAAACGAGAACAGATAAAACGCAACGACTTGAACGATCATAAGATCCTCCGATCTGCGTCCAAACGCTTTATCTCATTCCTGCCCAGCTTCATATCCATTCTCATGCCTTTAGCGATACGGGGCTTCTTTGGCGATGCGCGCGGCAATTTCGGTCTCCCAGCGCTCGCCGTTGGAAAGCAGTTTTTCCTTGTCGTACATCAGTTCTTCGCGGGTTTCCGCCGAGTATTCGAAATTCGGCCCCTCGACGATGGCGTCCACGGGGCAGGCTTCCTGACAGAAGCCGCAGAAAATGCACTTGTGGGTATCCAGGTCATAGCGCGTGGTGCGGCGGCTGCCGTCGTTGCGCGGCTCGGCCTCGATGGTGATGGCCTGGGCCGGACACACGGCTTCGCACAGTTTGCACGCGATACAGCGTTCCTCGCCGTTGGCATAGCGGCGCAGTACGTGTTCGCCGCGGAAGCGCGAACTGATGACGCCCTTTTCGTAAGGGTAATTGATGGTCACCTTGGGCCGGAAGAAATAGCGCAAGGTCAGGGCCATGCCCTGAATCAATTCCGCCAGAAGAACGGTGCGCGCGGTGCGGTCGATAAAGCTCATTTCCCTCACCCTTCCTTAACGCACCATCGGCGTCAGGTCGAAATAGACCAACACGCCCGAGACAATGACAACGGCCGCCAGGGATATCGGCAGGAACACCTTCCAGCCCAACCGCATCAACTGATCGTATCGATAGCGCGGGAACGTCGCGCGGACCCAGATAAACACGAACAGGCATGCGGCGATCTTGGCGGCGAACCAGATGGGCCCCGGAATCCAGTTAAACGGCGCGATGTCGAATGGTGGCAGCCATCCGCCCAGGAACAGGATCGACGTCATGCCCGACATCAAAATCATGTTGGCGTATTCGCCCAGGAAAAACAGCGCAAATGGCATCGACGAATATTCGACATTATAGCCGGTCACCAGCTCGGCTTCGGCTTCCGGCAGATCAAACGGGTGACGGTTGGTTTCGGCCAGGGTCGAGATAAAGAAGATCACCGCCATGGGCAGCAGCGGGAAGGCGAACCAGTTAAACATCCCGTTCGGTCCCTTCTGCGCCAAAACGATGTCGCTCAGGTTCAGCGAACCGACACACAGCAGTACCGTAATGATGACGAAGCCCATGGAGACTTCGTAGGACACCATCTGCGCCGCCGAACGCATACCGCCCAGGAAGCCGTAGCGCGAATTGCCCGCCCATCCGGCCATCACGATGCCGTAGACGCCCATGGACGAAACCGCGAACAGGTACAGGATGCCGACATTGATATCGGCCAGCATCAACCCTTCGCCAAAGGGAATAACCGCCCAGCCGATAAGCGCCAGGAAAAACGTCAGGCACGGTGCAATAATGAATACGGCGCGATTGGCCCCCGAGGGGATGATCGTTTCCTTCAAAAACAGCTTCAGGCCGTCGGCGATGGGCTGCAACAGTCCCAGGGGGCCGACCACGTTGGGGCCGCGCCTGAGGTGCATGGCCCCGATAACCTTGCGTTCGAAGTAAACCAGATAGGGAACCGCTCCCATGATGATCCCGATGATGATCGAGATGCGGATCAGGATCCAGGCGGTTGGCCAGACCCAGCCATCCAGGAAGGGGCCATGCCAAAGATAGGGCTGGATGAACTCAGGCATCGGTTCCCGTCCTCACAATTTCATCGCCATTGAACACACCGGAACACGCGCTCATGGTAGATGAAGCCCGGCAAATCGGGTCGGTCATATGGAAATTCGCTACCGGAAGCGTGAACGGTATGGCCTCTACCTTGCCCGAGTGGCCGAACTCGCCCCAGGGCCCCGGCTCGATGGTATCGACCTTGGCGAACACCGGATTTACTTCAACCAAACGATCGCGAACATCCGACAGCGTATTGAATTTCAATGTTTTTCCGAGGGCGTCCGAAAGAGCCCTCAGGATTTTCCAATCCTCGCGCGCGTCGCCAGGCGGGTAAGTCGCCAGACGCGCCAACTGGACCCGCCCTTCGGTATTTACATAGGTGGCGTTCTTTTCGGTGTAGGCAGCGCCCGGCATGATAACGTCGGCCCGGGCAGCTCCCGCATCGCCGTGGTGGCCCTGATAAATGACGAACGCATCGCCCAGTCCATCGGTGTCGATTTCATCGGCGCCCAGAAGATAGAGCACCTCGATGTCACCCGATTTTGCGCCCTCAACGATGGCCGCCGTGTCGCGCCCCTTTTTGCCCGGTACGAAGCCCAGATCAAGGCCGCCGACGCGGGCCGCCGCCGTATGCAGAACGTTAAAGCCGTTCCAACCAGCGGCAACGTCGATCATTCCGGTTTTTTCGGCGATTTGACGGGCCACGGCCAGGATTTCCGCGCCGTCTTCGCGGGTCAGCGCCCCCTGCCCCACGATCAGCATGGGCCGTTCGGCGTTTTGCAGGATCTTGGCGAATTCGTGTTTACCGGAGGCGATGGATTTCAGAATATATGCCGCTTCACCCAGATGATCGAAGTCGTAAGTCAGATCAACGTTCGGTCCGACGACGCCGACCGAGCTTGCTCGGCCAACGAATTGCTTGCGCAGGCGGGCGTTCAAAACCGGCGCTTCCTTGCGCGGATCGGTGCCGATCAAAAGACAGGCGTCGGCCTGCTCGATCCCGGCCACGGTGCTGTTGAACAGGTAGGCGGAACGAACCGAGGCGTCCAGTTTCGCGCCGTCCTGCCGGCAGTCCAGATGGGTCGACCCCAACGCTGTCATCAGATCCTTCAACGCGACCATGGATTCGCAATCGGCCAGATCACCAGCCAGGGCGGCGATTTTCGCGCCCTTGACGTCTTTCAGACGTTCGGCGATGACGCTGAAGGCTTCCACCCAGCTCGCCGGCTGCAATTTGCCATCGCGGCGTACCCAGGGCTGGTCCAACCGAGCGCGCTTGAGACCATCGTTGGCGAAGCGGGATTTGTCGGAAATCCATTCTTCGTTGACGTCTTCGTGCACGCGCGGCAACACACGCATAACCTCGGAACCACGGGTATCGATGCGGATATTGCTGCCAAGCGCATCGTGAACGTCCACCGATTCGGTGTGCGCCAATTCCCAGGGCCGCGCCGTGAAGGCGTAAGGTGCGCTGGTCAGTGCGCCGACCGGGCACAGGTCGATGATATTGCCGGAAAGCTCGCTGGACAGCGCCTTTTCGACGTAGGTGCCGACTTCCATATGTTCGCCGCGCGCCGTCGCCCCCATCTCGGGAACGCCCGCGATATTGGTGATGAAGCGAATGCAGCGCGTGCAATGGATGCACCGGGTCATAACCGTGCGGACCAGCGGTCCCAGGTCCTTTTCTTCGACAGCCCGTTTTTTCTCGCGGTAGCGGCTGCGTTCGGCTCCGTATCCGATGGCCTGATCCTGCAAATCGCATTCGCCGCCCTGATCGCAAATCGGACAATCCAGCGGATGGTTGATCAGCAGAAACTCCATGACGCTGCGGCGCATCTGCCGGACCTTTTCGGTGTCCGTGCGGATCACCATGCCGTCGGCGATGGGCATGGAACACGAAGCCACCGGCTTGGGCGCGCGCTCCATTTCCACCAGACACATGCGGCAATTGCCGGAAACCGGCAGGCGCTCGTGATAGCAGAAGTGCGGAATTTCGATGCCGATTTGCCGACAGGCCTGAAGAACCGTCAGACCGGCTTCGACTTCGACTTCCGTGCCATCTATGGTCAGTTTCGGCATCTATAACCCTTAAGCAGCTTTATCTGCGTCGGCAGAGTTGTTCTCGTTGATCCGCCGTTCCAACTCGGGGCGAAAATGGCGGATCAGTCCCTGGATGGGCCAGGCGGCTGCATCGCCAAGGGCACAGATGGTGTGTCCTTCGACCTGCCGCGTTACCGATTCCAGAACGTCGATTTCATCGATGGTGGCATCGCCGGTGCACAGCCTTTCCATGATGCGCCACATCCAGCCGGTGCCTTCGCGGCACGGCGTGCATTGGCCGCAGCTTTCATGCATGTAGAATTTGGAAAGGCGTGTAATGGCGCGCACCACATCGGTTGATTTGTCCATAACGATGACGGCCGCCGTGCCCAGACCCGAACCCACCTCCTGCAACGAGGTGAAGTCCATGCGCACGGAATCGCAAACGGACTTGGGCATCAGCGGAACGGACGATCCGCCCGGAATGACGGCCAAAAGGTTGTCCCAGCCGCCGCGCACGCCGCCGCAGTGGGTTTCAAGCAGTTCCTTGAGACCGATGCCCATTTCCTCTTCCACGGTGCACGGGTTGTTTACATGTCCGGAAATGCAGAAAAGTTTGGTTCCCGTATTGTTGGCGCGGCCCAACCCGGCGAACCAATCGCCGCCGCGACGCAGAATTTCAGGTACCGAGGCGATGGTTTCAACGTTGTTTACGGTCGACGGGCAGCCGAACAGGCCGACGTTCGCGGGGAACGGCGGTTTCATGCGCGGCTGGCCTTTTTTGCCCTCGATGCTTTCAATCAGCGCGCTTTCCTCGCCGCAGACATAAGCTCCCATACCCCGATGGATATGGATTTCGAAAGCCCAGCCCGATCCGCAGGCGTCGGCGCCGAGCAATCCAGCGGCGTAGGCTTCGTCGATGGCGTTTTGCAGGACTTCCGCCTCGCGGAAGAATTCGCCGCGAATGTAGACGTAAGCCGTATGCGCGCCGATGGCAAAACCGGCCAGCAAAGTTCCCTCGACCAGCTTGTGCGGGTCGTTACGGATAATTTCACGGTCCTTGCAGGTTCCCGGCTCGCCCTCGTCGGCGTTGACCAGCAGGAAATGAGGCCGGGTCACTTCCTTGGGCATGAACGACCATTTCATGCCCGCGCCGAAACCTGCGCCACCGCGCCCGCGAATGCCCGAGGTTTTGACCTCTTCAATGATCCACTCGCGGCCCTTGCCGAGGAACTCGCCCGTGCCTTTCCAATCGCCGCGCGATCTCGCGCCGTCTAGGCCGACGTCGCCGAACCCGTACAGATTGGTGAAAATCCTGTCCTTGTCGCCGAGCATCACGCTGCCCCCGATTCGCTGCCGCCGTCACCATCGCTTCGCAACGTGGTCGGCCCGCCTGCGGGTTCACATCCCTTGCGGCCGTTCTGCGGTCCGGTTTTGGGCGTCTGGCCCATTTTCAGCGCCAGCAAAATGTTTTCCGTGGTGGTCTCGTCCAGATCTTCATAATAGTCGTCGCCGATCTGGACCATCGGAGCATTGACGCAAGCGCCCAGACATTCGCATTCGGAAACGCTGAACATCCCGTCATCGGTGGTTTCACCGACGCCGACGCCCAGTACTCTTTCGCAAGTTTCGACAATTTGATCGGAACCACGCAGCCAGCAAGGCGCGTTGGTACAAACCTGAACGTGATGTTTGCCGACCGGTTCGAGGTTGTACATGGTGTAGAACGTTGCCACCTCGTAAACCCGGATCGGCGGCATCCCCAGGATTTCAGCCGTTTTATCCATGGCCGCCCGGGGCAACCATCCTTCATTCTGGCGCTGCGCGATATCGAGTACCGGCATGACGGCGCTGGCCGCGCAGCCGTCCGGGTACTTGGCGATGGCTGCCGTCACCTTGGTCATACTGTCCGGAGTGAACTCGAATGTCTCCGGTTGCTGGAAAACGGCCTCGCTCATCGGTCGACCTCGCCAAAAACGATATCAATGGAACCTATGTTGGCAACCACATCGGCCAGCATGTGCCCACGCGACATAACCTCCAGGGTTTGCAAATGGGCAAAACCGGTCGCGCGGATTTTGCAGCGGTACGGTCGGTTGGAGCCGTCGGCGACCAGATAGATGCCGAATTCGCCCTTCGGCGCTTCGACCACCGTGTAGGTCTCGCCGGCGGGAACGTGATAGCCCTCGGTGTACAGCTTGAAATGTTCGATCAGGGCTTCCATCGAGCTCTTCATTTCGTTTCTGGAAGGCGGCGCAATCTTGCGGTTGTCTACCTTGACCGGACCGTCGGGCATTTTTTCGATGGCCTGGCGAATGATCTTGGTCGATTCCCGAATCTCGGCGATGCGCACCAGGTAACGGTCGTAGCAATCACCATGCGTACCGACCGGAACCTCGAATTCCATCTTCTCGTAGCCGTCGTAGGGTTGCGACTTGCGCAGGTCCCACGCCAAGCCACTGGCGCGCAAATTAGGTCCGCTCCAACCCCAATCAAGCGCCTGTTCGGTGGTTATGCTTCCGATATCCACCGTGCGCTGCTTGAAAATTCGGTTTTCGGTAAGCAGGGTTTCGATGTCGTCGATAAACGCCGGAAATTCATCGGTCCAGGCGAGGATGTCCTCGGCAAGGCCCGCCGGCATGTCCAGGGCGACGCCGCCGGGACGGATGTAAGCCATGTGCATGCGCGCGCCGCTGACCCGTTCACAGAACTCGAACAGACGCTCGCGGTGCTCAAACGCCCACAGCATGGGGGTCATTGCGCCGACGTCCATGGCACCCGCCGCAACCGTGAACAGATGGTTTTGGATGCGCCCGATCTCGGCATACAAAATGCGGATCATCTGCGCGCGTGGGGGCGCTTCAATACCAAGCAGCTTTTCAACCGCCAGAGAGTACGCCTGTTCCTGATTTTGCGGCGAGACGTAATCGAGACGGTCGAAATATGGCAGCGCCTGAAGGTATGTCTTGTTTTCGATCAGCTTTTCCGTACCGCGGTGCAACAAGCCCACGTGCGGGTCCGCCCGTTCGATGATCTCGCCGTCCATTTCCAGAACGAGGCGCAGCACGCCGTGGGCCGACGGATGCTGCGGGCCGAAGTTCATGGTCAGGTTTTTGATTTGGGATTCGGCCATCAGGCTTTGTCCTCCGCCACGTCCTCGTCGCCTGCTTTTTCATCACCCGGAAGGATGCTTTCGGCCCCTTCCCACGGCGACAAGAAATCGAAATCGCGGAATTCCTGGGCAAGTTTGACGGGTTCATACACGACCCTCTTCTGATCGTCGTCGTAGCGGACTTCGACATAGCCGGTCTGCGGGAAATCCTTGCGAAGCGGATGTCCCTCAAAGCCGTAGTCGGTCAGAATTCGACGCAGATCGGGGTGGTCGGAAAAGAAGATGCCGAAAAGATCCCAGGTTTCACGTTCCCACCAACCGGCGGAACTGAATACTCCCGTAACTGACGGGACAGGCGTTTCCTCGTCGGTGCGGACCTTGACGCGAATCCGCATATTCTGGGTCGGGCTAAGAAGGTGGTAGACCACCTCGAAGCGTTCCTCATTGTCCGGGTAGTCAACCCCGCACACGTCCATCAACTGCTTGAACTGAAGGTTGGCACCATCGCGCAGTCCGGTCAGCACCTTGACGATTGCTTCCCTGTCGACCGCGACCGTCAATTCGCCGTTGGCGATATCAACCCTCCGCACGTCGTTCGGGAACTTGGCCGACACCTGGTCGCCAAGATCTTCGAGAGCCGTAATTGTTTCGGGATCCGGGATCATCATCTAGACCGTACCGGTTCAGCGCCAAAGAGCGCCGGTGCGCCGGATTTTTTTCTGGAGTTGCAGGATTCCGTATAGCAACGCTTCCGCTGTTGGCGGGCAGCCCGGAATATAGACGTCGACAGGAACAATTCGGTCGCACCCACGCACCACCGAATACGAATAGTGATAATAGCCGCCGCCATTGGCGCACGACCCCATTGAAATGACGTAACGGGGTTCGGCCATCTGGTCGTAGACCCGGCGGAAGGCCGGCGCCATTTTATTGGTGAGCGTGCCAGCAACGATAATCACGTCCGATTGCCGCGGGCTCGGGCGGGGAACCACGCCGAAGCGGTCGAGATCGTAGCGGCTGACGTAGGTATGCATCATTTCGACGGCGCAGCAAGCAAGGCCGAATGTCATGGGCCAAAGCGAACCCGTACGCGCCCAATTGACCAGATTGTCAAGCTGGGCAATGACGAAACCCTTATCGGATAATTCGTCGGTAACTTGCTGGAGAACTGCGTCCTGCTCGGCGCCCGGCGCGAGCGGTTCGGGCCGCGACATGGGTTCTACTCCCATTCCAGGGCCCCCTTCTTCCATTCGTAAACGAAACCAACGGTCAGGACGCCCAGGAAGACCACCATCGACCAGAAACCGAACACGCCGATATGACCCAGGCTAATGGCCCACGGAAAAAGGAAGGCCACTTCCAAATCAAAGATGATGAACAGTATGGCCACCAGATAGAAGCGAACGTCGAATTGGCCACGAGCGTTTTCAAATGCCTCGAACCCGCATTCATACGGGGCGTTCTTCGCGCTGTCCGGATGCTGCCGGATGACCACCCATGAAGCGACCACGGCGCCAAGCGAAGTCACCGTCGCGATGCCGAGGAAAATCAAGATCGGAAGGTATTCGCTCAACAGTTCATTCATTTGAAATCTTTATTTTTCCGGCTGATCTTCCGATTTTCCGAAGACCGTTCAACGCAACCTTACAATAACACCAAACCGCAGGCACTTGTTTGACGACTTTTGAAAACCACGTCAACCCAGACGATGAGCGAACATGCCCGATAGCATGTCGGGTCGCCGCTATATCCATTCAAGAATTTCATGATGTGGGAGAAATTGGCGGGAGTGACGAGACTTGAACTCGCGGCCTCCGGCGTGACAGGCCGGCGCTCTAACCATCTGAGCTACACCCCCGAATAACATTTGTCGAAGAACCGTTCCGAAGGAACCGTCCCGTGATCGGGTGGCGATGATTTAATCCAGCTCCCGGCCCAAGTCAAGCGCACATGACGCGTGTTTGTAATCATTTTTCGAATTGCCCCCGCTCATGGTCAATCAGGGGCTAATTCACCTTGGCAAAATTCCGCTGGAACGATTTTGGTGGGCGGTGAGGGGCTCGAACCCCCGACATCCACGGTGTAAACGTGGCGCTCTCCCAGCTGAGCTAACCGCCCGATTCTATTGGAACGTCTTCCATAGGTACATCGACGCGCCGACATTTCATCGACCGCCGAAAAGAACCTTTAAATGGAAAAACGCCGGTTGCGCAAAAATGAGCAACCGGCGTGTATTTCCTAAACGCGGACGGTATTAGTTGACCGCGTCTTTCAAGCCTTTGCCGGCCTTAAACTTAGGCTGTTTGGAGGCCGGGATCTGAATCGACTCGCCGGTACGCGGGTTGCGACCGGTGGTCGCCGCGCGCTGCGCGACACTAAAAGTCCCAAAACCGACGAGGCGGACTTCACCACCACCCTTCAAGGCATCGGAAATGGCGCTGAACACGCCGTCAACCGCCTTAGCGGCATCAGCTTTGGAAATTCCAGCGTTATTGGCAACGGTGGCAACAAGATCATTCTTGTTCAACGTAAGGCCCCCTCTTCTGGCACATGAACCCAAAAAAACTCACAATATGTGTGACGAAACTGATGTTCGACGCGCAGTTTAGATCGTCCCCGGTCGCCTCGTCAATCTAAGAACCACAGTTACCCCCAAGTTATTTGGCGGTTTTCCGCCAATTTTCTGTTGACGGGCGCGCGCGATTGCCCTCCGGCCTCGAAATGGCTTCGAGAAATGATCGACCCGGCCCGAAAAACGAACCGGGCGCCGACAGGGACGCCCGGGATTCGTTGGCGGAACGCCCGCCTCGACCAATAGAACCAAATATCAATGGGTTACAACGTCCCCCACGTCATCGTCACCGCCGCCAGCGGCAATGCCAGCCGCTTCCTCATCCCACTCGATGGGGGTCAGGGGGGCAGTCAGAGCGTGGGTCAAAACATCATCGACCGTGGCAACCGGAATAATTTTCAGGTTCCGCTTAACATTATCGGGAATATCGGCGAGATCTTTTTCGTTATCCCGCGGAATCAGCACCGTCTTGATATTTCCGCGCAAGGCGGCAAGCAGTTTTTCCTTCAATCCGCCAATGGGCAGCACCCGGCCTCGCAAAGTGATTTCACCGGTCATGGCGACATCGCGACGGACCTCGTTGCTCAGAAGAACCGAGGCGATGGAGGTCACCATGGCAACGCCCGCCGAAGGCCCGTCCTTGGGAATGGCGCCTTCGGGAACGTGGACATGGATGTCATTCTTGTTAAAGACCGGCGGCTTGATACCGTATTGAAGCGCGCGCGATTGCACGAACGACTTGGCGGCCTGGATCGATTCCTGCATAACCGAGCCAAGTTTGCCCGTAATCGTCATCTTGCCCTTGCCCCGAACCATCAGCGCCTCGATTGACAACAGTTCGCCGCCAACCTCGGTCCACGCCAGTCCGGTGGTAATACCAACCATGTCTTCGTTCTCGACTTCGCCGTAGCGGAAGCGCGGAACGCCGAGGTAGTTCGAAAGGTTGCGGCGTGTCACGGTTACGCTTTCGGCATCGCCCATCATGATCTTCTTGATGGCCTTGCGCGTAAGGCTGGCAAGCTCGCGTTCCAGGTTTCGTACACCGGCTTCGCGGGTATACAGGCGAACGATATCGCGGATGGCCGAATCGGAAATTGACCATTCGCCTTTTTTCAGGCCATTCGAATCGGTTTGTTTCTTGATCAGGTGCCGTTTGGCGATCTCGACCTTTTCATCCTCGGTGTAACCGGGGATTCGTATGATCTCCATCCGATCGAGCAACGGCGCGGGCATGTTCATGGTGTTTGCGGTGGTGACGAACAGCACGTCCGAGAGGTCGTAGTCGACCTCGAGATAATGATCGTTGAATGTCGTGTTTTGCTCGGGATCGAGGACCTCAAGCAGCGCGGATGCCGGATCGCCCCGCCAGTCCTGGCCGATTTTGTCCACTTCGTCCAAAAGGAACAACGGGTTCGACGCCTTGGCCTTCTTCATCGCCTGAACGATTTTGCCCGGCATGGATCCGATATACGTGCGCCGATGGCCGCGAATTTCGGATTCGTCCCTCACTCCGCCCAACGACATGCGCACAAAATTACGCCCCGTCGCCCGCGCGATGGAATGGCCCAGCGACGTTTTGCCGACGCCCGGAGGTCCGACGAGGCACAGAATCGGCCCCTTCACCTTTCGTGTGCGTTGCTGCACGGCAAGGTATTCGAGGATCCGTTCCTTGACCTTTTCGAGACCGTAGTGATCGGCATCGAGAATTTCCTGAGCCATCCGGATGTCTTTTTTGACTCGGGTGCGCTTTTTCCACGGGATGCCGAGCATCCAGTCCAGATAGTTGCGCACCACGGTCGCTTCGGCGGACATGGGGCTCATGGACTTGAGTTTCTTGAGCTCGGCCAACACTTTTTCCCGAGCTTCCTTCGAAAACTTGGTCTGCTTGATGCGATCTTCCAGTTCGGCCGCTTCATCGCGCCCGTCCTCGGTTTCGCCGAGCTCTTTCTGGATCGCCTTAAGCTGTTCGTTCAGGTAGTACTCGCGCTGCGTCTTCTCCATCTGCCTTTTGACGCGGCTGCGAATCTTTTTCTCGACCTGAAGAACGCCAATTTCAGATTCCATGTGCGCATAAACGCGTTCCAGGCGCTCGGTGACCGTTTCGATCTCCAGCAGCTCCTGCTTCTCCGAAATCTTGAGCGCAAGATGCGAGGCCACGGTGTCGGCGAGCTTGCCGGCTTCCTCGATCTGATTGATCGAAACCAGAACTTCCGGCGGAATTTTCTTGTTCAGGCGGATATACTGCTCGAACTGTCCGACCACCGAGCGGGCCAACGCCTCCAACTCTTTTTCCTCGCCGTCGTCTTCCGGAATGATTTCGACCATGGACTGGAAGAAATCCGGATTTTCGGCGTACTCGACGATACGCGCGCGCTGTCCGCCTTCGACCAAAACCTTGACGGTTCCGTCTGGAAGTTTGAGCAGTTGCAGAACGGTCGAGACAGTGCCCACCGTATAAATGTCATCGGTCGTCGGGTCGTCCTGCGCTGCGTTTTTCTGGGCGACCAGCAGAATCTGCTTGTCGTTCTTCATGACGTCTTCCAACGCCCGAACGGAACGTTCCCGTCCGACGAAGAGGGGAACGATCATATGCGGGAAGACCACGATGTCGCGCAACGGAAGGACTGGGAAGAGTTCGTCTAGCATCATAAATTTCCGGGTCGTTTCAATTTCATTTTCTTGTTTCGCCGCACCCGACTTTTTGGAATTCAGACTGGCGGGACAAAACTGCCTGCCCTGAGATGGTCTTCGACAAAGGGTCGGTCAAGGTGAGGCGGTTCAAATAAGCGTTATTGTGGCCAATGTTCCAGCCGGAAAAGAGGCTCAGGCACTTGTTTCCACGTCTCCGCGTCGTTCGGAGTAGATGAACAGCGGGTCGGCCCGTTCCTCGGCAACCTCGCGATTGACGACGATTTCCTCCACACCCTCCAGGCCCGGCAGATCGAACATGGTGTCGAGAAGGATCGATTCCAGAATGGAACGAAGGCCACGCGCGCCGGTCTTCCGTGAAATCGCCTTTTCCGCGATACACTTGAGGGCACCCTTCGAGAAGGTCAGAGAAACGTCTTCCATCTCGAAAAGGTTTTGGTATTGCTTGACCAGCGCGTTCTTCGGCGTGGTCAGAATTTCCACCATCGCCCCTTCATCCAGATCGTCCAGGGTGGCGATCACGGGCAGGCGGCCGACGAATTCGGGAATTAAGCCGAATTTCAAAAGATCCTCGGGTTCCGTCTCGCGCAGGATTTCGCCCATGCGGCGTTCGTCCGCGCTACGTACGTCGGCGCCGAAGCCTATCGAGGTTCCCCGGCCGCGGCCCATGATGATCTTTTCCAGGCCGGAAAACGCACCGCCGCAAATGAACAGCACGTTGGTCGTATCGACCTGCAGGAATTCCTGCTGCGGGTGCTTGCGGCCGCCCTGCGGCGGAACGCTGGCCACGGTCCCTTCCATGATCTTGAGAAGGGCCTGCTGCACGCCTTCGCCGGAAACGTCGCGGGTGATCGACGGATTGTCTGACTTGCGCGAAATCTTGTCGACCTCGTCGATGTAGACAATACCCCGTTGCGCGCGCTCGACGTTATAGTCCGCCGCCTGCAGAAGTTTGAGGATGATGTTTTCCACATCCTCGCCCACATAACCCGCTTCGGTCAGCGTGGTCGCATCGGCCATGGTGAACGGAACATCAAGGATTCGCGCCAGGGTCTGGGCCAGCAAGGTCTTGCCGCAGCCCGTCGGGCCGACCAGAAGAATATTCGACTTGGCCAGTTCGACATCGTTGTTGGTGGTCGAAAGGCCCGAGTCGGCGCTTCCCTTTGAACCATGGGCAAGGCGTTTGTAGTGATTGTGGACCGCCACCGCGAGAACGCGCTTGGCATGGGACTGGCCGATTACATAATCGTTGAGAACCTGGAAGATATCGGCGGGCGTCGGCACACCGTCTTGCGAACGAACAAGGTTGGTCTTGTGTTCCTCACGAATGATATCCATGCAAAGTTCGACGCACTCATCACAGATGAATACGGTTGGGCCCGCGATAAGTTTGTGGACCTCGTGCTGGCTTTTTCCGCAAAATGAGCAGTAAAGCGTGCTCTTGGAATCACCGCCGGATGGCTTGCTCATTGGTTCTCCGTTCCATGTTCCGGCCTAAGACCATGGTATGTTAGCCGGTTGCCGTGCGACCATACAATCCAAAATGGGTTAAGAAAGCGTGATCAGCGTACAGCAATTATTTTTTAGGCCATGGCCCGCGCGTGGGCCGCGTCAAATCCCTTATAGAATTCATATAGGTCGACCCTTCGCCAACAAAAAGGTTGAGGGCTGTCCTATTTGTCTTCCGTGTCGTCTTCGGTGTTGAGATCAGGGCGATTCTCCACGACCTCGTCGACGATGCCGAATTCCTTTGCGTCCTCGCCAGACATAAAGTTGTCGCGCTCGAGCGCTTTCTCGATAACGTCAATGGGTTGGCCGGTGTGGCGGTGATAAATGCCGTTGAGGCGATCTCTCAGGCGAAGGATTTCCTTGGCCTGGATTTCGATATCGGTCGCCTGCCCCTGAGCGCCGCCCGAGGGCTGATGAACCATGATCCGCGAATTGGGCAGCGCATAACGCTTGCCTTCGCTCCCGGCCGCCAGCAGAAGCGACCCCATCGACGCCGCCATGCCGATGCACACGGTCGACACTTCGGGCCGGATGTAGCGCATGGTGTCGTAAATCGCCAAACCGGCGGTAACGACGCCACCCGGCGAATTGATGTAAATCGCGATATCCTTGGTCGGGTTTTCCGATTCCAGAAACAGGAGCTGGGCGGCGATAAGACTGGCGACGGCGTCGTTGATGCCGCCGGTCAGAAAGATGATCCGTTCCTTGAGGAGCCGCGAATAGATGTCATAGGCGCGCTCGCCGCGGTTGGTCGTCTCGACAACCATGGGAACGAGTGTGTTCATGTATGTCTCGACCGGATCTCTCATCGCCATTTGTCCCTTCACCAATTCAGCCCAAACGCCCCACGCTTTATGGGCGCCCTCACCTATTCCTTCTTCGCCGCAGGCTTTTTCGCCGGAGCCTTCTTGGCCGGTTTCTTCTTGGCCGGTGCCTTTTTCGCGGCGGCTTTCTTTTTCGCCGGGGCTTCTTCCGGTTCGGCCATCAGTTCTTCGCGGCTCATGGTCTTGTCGGTGACGGTGGCCAACTCAAGCATGAAATCAACGACGCGGTCTTCAAGAAGTGGCGCCTGCAACGAATTCATGGCTTCGGCGTTGCTCTGATAAAATTCGACGACCTTCTGTTCCTGCCCGGGGTAATTCCGGGCCTCGGCCATGATCGCACGGTTGATGTCTTCCTGCGTGACCTTGATGCTGTTGGACTGCCCGACCTCGGCCAGAACCAGCCCCAAACGAATGCGCCGTTCGGATATTTCGCGAAGTTCGGCTTTGATATCGTCGTCGGATTTGTCGCCGTACTCTTCCTTGACCGCATCGGGGTTCTGCTTGCGCTGTTCCTCGAACTGGGTCCAGATGGCTTCCAGTTCCTGATCGATCAGCCCTTCCGGAACCTCGAAGTCGTACATCTCGGACAGCCTGTCCAGCAGGCTGCGCTTCAGATGCATGCGTCCGATGGATTTGTACTCGCGCTCGTGTTCGTCGCGAACTGCCTTTTTCAGCGCGTCCAGGCTTTCCATCCCGGCCTTGGTGGCGAATTCGTCATCAATGACGGCTGGAACAGAGGTGCGAAGCTCCTTCACGTCCACATCGAATACAGCCGCCTTGCCGGCAAGGTTTTCGGCCCCGTATTCTTTCGGGAAATCAACTTTGACTTCCACATGATCACCGGGCTTGGCGCCGATCAACTGATCTTCAAAGCCGGGGATAAAGCTGCTTGATCCGAGTTCAAGGTGGTATCCGTCGGCTTTTCCGCCGGGGAATTCCTCGCCATCGACCTTTCCGACGAAATCGATAACCGCGATATCACCCTTCTTGGATTTGCGGGCCTTGGCAATGGGCTCGGAGGACTTGCTGCCCTCGGCCATGCGCTGGAGCGTCTCGTCGATCACCGAATCCTCGACCTCGGCAACGCGGCGTTCCAGTTTGATCCCTGAATATTCGACCGCTTCGATGTCCGGCATCACCTCGACGGCGATGGTGTATTCCAGATCGGAGCCTTCCTCGAACTTGGTGATCTCGACCTTGGGCTGAAGTGCCGGGCGCAGGCCACGGTCATTCATCGCCTGGAATGAGGTCTCGCTGACGGTCTTTTCCAGAACCTCGCCCATCACCGAGTCGCCGTACCTCTTCTTGAGCATGGCGGCAGGCACCTTGCCCGGACGGAAACCGGGAATTCGCACCGTGCCGGACAGCTCTTTGAGTCGGCTGTTGACGCGTTCCTCGATATCGGCGACGGGAACGACGATCGTGAAATCTCTCTTCAAACCTTCGGTTTTTGTCTCGGTGACCTGCATGGGTAAATACTCGGCTATTCTCAAAAAGATCAAAAAAGAGGGCAAACTCGGGTGAAGGAACGAAACATGGTGCGGGCGGAGGGACTTGAACCCCCACGACTTTCGCCACATGGACCTAAACCATGCGTGTCTACCAATTCCACCACGCCCGCAGTAGCCCTTACATGTGAGCGGGCTCGCAATCTATACATTTCACCGCCCCTGTCAATCGGGCATCCGGGTCGTCGATAAATCGGCTGTTTAGGGCGACGGGTGGAGGTAAATTAAGAAATCCGGGCGGTCTTCCCGCTTAATTCGGCGATCCAGCCTGGCTCCCAACCGCTCGGCCAACCGGATCGAGCGGGTGTTAGCGGCATTGATGCAGCTTGCGACCTCGGGCCAGCCGAGGGATTCGAAAGCGTAGGCACGAGCGCGAATAGAAGCCTCAAAGGCAATGCCCCTGCCTTCGTGTTGCTCCCATACGACCCAACCGACCTCGGGCGCGGGCCATCCCTCGGGGTACCAAAGGCTGACCAAACCGCAATAGGCGTCGGTTTCTTTCTCCTCTATTGCCCAAGGGCCGTAACCGCGAAGGGACCAGTGACCGATTTCGGACGCGAACTGTCTCCACGCATTATCGCGCGAAAGGGGCCCCCCGCGCAGGTGGGAGCGCTCGGTTTGATAGAAGGCTGCGTATGCTTCGAAGTCCTCTGGTCGTATTGGACGCAGATTCAGTCGTTCCGTTTGCAGAGTTGGAATTGGTGTCATTTTCCCTTGGCGATCCCCTTGATCGACGACGACGCTACGACCTTGCCGGAACCTGTGTAGGCTTCGTGATTGGCGTCGATGTTGCTCAGTTTATAGAGATAGTTGATCATCATGCCGCCGGCGCGTTGCAGGCCAGTCTCCGAGGTGTCGGCCATCCAGTTCAGGCGTTCCATTCTGGCTCCGTTGGTCAGGTGAAAGTGGGCGACCGGGTCGAGCGCCGTTCCCCGCCCGTGTTTTTCCTTTGCCAGATAGCGCGCGCACAGGTGCATCATGGGCGCGCGCAGGGTTTCCGCCGTTTGCGAGTCTTGGTGCCAGTCGGGATCGTCCGCCAACATCCGCGCCGTTTCGTCTTCGGGCAAGGTCCGCTCCAGCCAGGCGCGGAATCCCGGTACGGGCGAAAGCGTCGCAAAGGTCTTGATACCCTTGAATTCGGCACTGAGGCTATCGACGACGCGTTTGATCAGGAAGTTGCCGAAGCTGATCCCCGCCAGACCTTTTTGCGCATTCGAGATTGAATAAAAAATGGCCGTGTCGGCGGTTTGCGGGTCCTGAATGGGGGCCTCCTCGTCAAGCAGTTCCTGCACGTTGCTGGCCAGCCCGTTGACCAGAGCCACTTCCACGAAAATCAGGGGTTCGTCGGGCATGCGCGGATGAAAATAGGCGAAGCAACGCCGGTCCGAAGCCAAACGGTTTTTCAAATCATCCCAGCTTTGAATGGCGTGCACCGCCTCGTAGGCAATCAGACGTTCGAGCAGCGAAGCCGGGGCCGAATCCCACGTTATCTGATGCAGTTCCAACAATCCGACGTCGAACCAACTGGTCAGCAGGCGTTTGAGATCGGCTTCCACCGGCTTGAAGATCGGGTCCTTGCGTGCCAGCGACAACAACTCAGCCCGCATATCGACCAGAAATTTCATGCCTTCCGGCAGAGCGTTGAATTGCGTCAACAGACGCACGCGCGGCGCTTCCAGAGCCTTTTGCAGTTTCGCTTCCGCCTTGCGCCGTTCATTTGGTTCAGTGGCCGCGCGCAGGTCGACAACGGCTCCATCCACGCTCGCTTTGTCGACATCGAAATCTTCTGCCAGAACGCGCAGGAAGCGCTGCCGTCCGGTTTCATCAAGGTTAAGGTAAGCCCGGCCCAAGGCGGCCGCGCGGGCGCGCGCCGATACCTCGCCACCCCTGGTCTCCAGACATGCCCGCATCTGTTCGCGCAGACGGCGAACGTCGTCATCAGGAAGGTGTGGGCGCATGCTCGCAGCCTCGGCATCGTATTGCGATCCGGCAATGTTTTGCCACGCGTTGCGCACATTGCGGAGCGTGCGGTCCAGAAATCCGCCTTTCGTTTCATCAGCCATCGTCGAAACCCTCTCGCAGCTCCAGCAAAATGTCCGGCGCCATTTCAGGCAGGTCCTCGGCGATCAGTCCGGGACCGAACGCCGCTCCTGCCGATCCATGCACCCAAGCCCCGGCGCAGGCGGCATCGAACGCGTCCATCCCCTGTGCCAGCAAACCCAGAATGAACCCGGCCAGCACATCTCCGCTGCCACCGGCGGATAACTCGGGCGGGGCCGAATTATCGATGACGGCGCGACCGTCAGGGTGCGCGATGACTGTGTCCGAGCCCTTGAGCAGAACAACCGCGCCCGAAATGCGGGCGGCTTCACGGGCGCGTGTCAACTTGTCACCCTTGCTATCAAATATGCGCGCAAATTCTCCTTCGTGCGGGGTCAGGATACACGGTGAATTAATTGCCTTGAACAACGTATCGGGATCGTTGGCGAAGACGCTGAGCGCGTCGGCGTCCAGAACGGTCGCCTTTTTCGCCTGCAAAGCCACCAGCGCGCGCTTGCGGGTGGTTTCGATAACCCCCGCCCCAGGCCCGACAAGAACGGCGTTGCGCCGCGCATCGCTAATGAAATCGGCAAATTCGGCATCATCGGCCAAGGGCTTGACCAGATTGCCCGGCATATCGCATGCGTAAACCACGAAAGCCTGCGGATCGCAGGCAATGGACGCCAGACCGGCCCCGATCCGCCGCGCCCCGCGCGCAGCAAGCCTGGCCGCCCCGGTCATTTCCGTCCCGCCCGCGATGACCGCATGGCCGCGCGTGTATTTGTTGCTGTCCACGGTTGGCCAGGGGAAATGATCAAGCCACAATGACGGCCCGTTGAGTGCCGTTTGCGGTTTGATTTCGCCGAGAACAGCCTCGGGAATCCCAATGTCGATAACGGCGAGTTCGCCAACAAGGTCGCGGCCCGGCGCAAGGAAATGCCCCGGCTTGGGTGCAAAAAATGTAACTGTTAAATCAGCCTGCGGCGCGGTTCCCAGGATTTCGCCGGTGTCACCATGAACGCCGCTGGGCGTATCGACGCAGACGCAGAACAGGTCACGTTCGCCGATGGCCTCGATCACCGCACGCGGCGCTCCATCGAGCGCGCGTGTCAGGCCCGCGCCAAACAACGCGTCGACCACCAGTTCGCAGCCGTCCAGCACGTTCGGTCCATCCAACGGCAAAACGTTGCCCGACCAACGTTCGGCATTGATGGCGGCGTCACCCTTCAAGCTCTCGGAGCTACCCAGCAGGGCCAACCGAACCGGCCAGCCCGCGCCCTGCAAAAGCCGCGCGATGACGAAACCGTCGCCGCCGTTGTTTCCGGGGCCACACAAGACGACCAGCGGGCATGGTGACGGCCAGCGGCGGGTCAGTTCGCGAACCACGCCCGCGCCTGCGGCCTCCATCAAATCCAGGCTCGGCACGCCCGCCTTTTCCGCAGCCGCATCGGCGCGATACATCTCGGCCACGCTCAGAAGAACGTTTTCACTCATGGTCGCTTATCCCCCGTTGTCGCCGTTAATATAGTGGTCTCGCGCGCATCCCGAAAGGACACAGATGACTTGACGAAACGTTCCCATCAGGTATAGAACATAAATAGAACAAAAGGTGTATTTATGGTGTCCATTTCCAGCAAATCATGCTGGCCAGACCGAGGGCCAGACCGGGCTGTTCTGAAGTCTTTGCGCGCCCGGATCAGCCGTATCGAGAGCCGCTTCGCGGAACCCAGCGAAAGCTCCGGCGTGATGACTCTGGGCGCACCTGAAATTGACGAGGCCCTGCCTTGGGGCGGCCTGCCGCGTGCCGCCCTGCATGAAGTTCTGGCCGGGCACCAAAGTGCCGCATCGGGATTTTGCGCGGGGCTTCTGGCGCGCCTGGCGGGGACTCGCGAAACGGTTCTATGGTGTGGGCGCGGGCGCGGCGGCCTTTACGGGCCGGGGCTTGCCGCATTCGGCCTTGCACCGGAACGCCTGATTTTGGTTCGCGCGCGTACCGATACCGAAGTTCTTTGGGTTTTGGAGGAAGGCTTACGTAGCTGCGCCTTGGCGGCGGTGCTGGGCGAGACGAACGCCATTGGCTTGACGGCTGCCCGACGCCTTCAATTAGCCGCCGAAAGCGGTGGAACCAGCGCTTTTTTGCTGCGTTCGGCGCGCGGCAAGGTCGAACCCGGCCCGGCGGCGACGCGCTGGCACATCGCCACGGCGCTTGGCACCGATGGCGATAATGAAATGAAACCCCGTTGGCAGGTGGAGCTGTTGAAATGCCGAAGCGGGGTTCCCGGTGTGGCATTGACGCAGAAAGGCGAAACCACGTTCGGGCTTCCTCGTTCTTGGCTTGTGGAGTGGCGTGATGGAACAAGAACACCGGCGGCGGGTGGTTTCGCTGTGGCTGCCGAATTTCGCCACCGACCGGCTGACCCGGTTGTTGACGAAATCACAAACAGAATCGCGGCCAAAAGCGCAATCTGAGCCGTCCCCTGCCCCTGTTGCGCCATTGGCCACGGTCATGGCCGCGCATGGAGGGGTGCGCATCGTTGCCGTCAGCCCGGCGGCGCGCGCCGGTGGTGTGTTTGCCGGCCAGCCGCTGGCCGACGCCCGCGCCGTGCTTACCGGTCTTTGCACGCTTGACGCCGACCCGCAGGCCGACGCCCGTGCCATCGAAGGGCTGGCCGCATGGTGCGGACGTTATACGCCGTGGACGGTGGTGGATAAGGTTTCATGCGTTCCCGGAGATGCGGGCGTGTGGCTTGATATCACGGGCTGCGCGCATCTGTTCGGTGGCGAAGAGGCGTTGCTCGGGGACTTGCTGTCGCGCATGGAGCGCGTCGGTTATGCGGCCCGCGCCGCGCTGGCCGATACGCCGGGGGCGGCCTGGGCCGTGGCCCGTTTCGGCCAAACGGATGAAAGAAGCATTGCCGTTGTGCCTGGGAATGCGCATCGCCGGACACTGGCACCGTTGCCCATGGCAGGCCTCAGGCTTGATGCCGCGACCGTGGAAGGGCTTGCACGGGTCGGTTTGCGCCGCATCGGCGATATTCTCGATCTGCCTCGCGCGCCATTGGCCGCGCGTTTTGGTGACGCGCTGATCCGCAGGCTCGATCAGGCTCTGGGAATACGGGGCGAAACCCTGTCTCCGCGCGTCCCCGTCCCGCTCCTGTCGGCGCGCTTACCTTTCGCCGAACCCATCTCGCGGGCCGAGGACATCGCCGCCGCCATCCGCCATCTGGTTGATGATCTGTGCGTCCGCCTGGAGGCATCGCGGCAGGGCGCGCGGCGACTGAATTTGGTTCTTTACCGGACCGACGGAACCCGTACCGGTGTTGGGGTCGGGACCAGTCTGGCGGCACGCGACGCCGATCACTTGGAGCGCCTTTTTCGGGAAAAGATCGAACGCCTGGACCCCGGTTTCGGGATTGAGCTCATGACCCTTTGCGTTCCCGCCGCCGACGACTTGGGACCTGTTCAGGTCGGGCTTGATGCCCTAAATGTGCAGGAGGGGATTTCCCATAAGGCGCATGAAGACCTGGCCCGGCTGGTGGATCGCGTGGGCAATCGACTGGGCCCGGCCAACGTGTCGCGTTTGGTCGCGCAGGCCAGCCATATACCCGAGAAGGCGTGTCGCGAGATCCCTGCCCTGGCCCCTGCTCCGGATATCCACGATGGCCCGCACCGATCAGTGCAGCCGCGCCCTCTTCATCTTTTGGCCTGCCCCAGCCCCATCGAGGTCATGGCCCCGGTGCCGGATCATCCGCCGGTGATGTTTCGCTGGGGACGCACGCAGCACCGGATCGTGCGCGCCGACGGCCCCGAACGCATCGGCCCCGAATGGTGGCTAGAGGACCAGCCCCACGATGCGGCCTCGCACGAACGCAAAAGCCGCGACTATTTCCGGGTCGAAGACACCGACGGCCGCCGTTTCTGGGTTTACCGCGAAGGCCTTTATAAACCCGGCCTGCCGCCGCGCTGGTACCTGCATGGGGAATTTGCGTGAGCCATCCGCCCTATGCCGAGCTTCAGGTTTCCAGCAACTACAGTTTCCTGCGCGGGGCTTCGCACCCCGAGGAACTGGTGCTGAGCGCGGCTGCCCTTGGTCATGCGGCCATCGCAATCACCGACCGCAATTCTCTTTCCGGCGTGGTTCGCGCCCATAGCGCTGCGAAAAAGGCCGGGATCAAACTGATTGTCGGCGTTCGCCTTGATCTGACCGACGCGCCCAGCCTGTTGTGCTATCCCACCGACCGCGCGGCCTATGGCCGTCTTGCGCGGCTTCTGACCGTCGGCAAGCGGCGCGCGCCCAAGGGTGAATGCCAGTTTGGGCTGACCGACGTGCTGGCTCATGGTGAGGGGCAGATCATTATTGTCTTACCGCCCGTCGAATCCGATACTCTCAAAACGCTAAGGAAACACTTCAAAAAACGAATCTATCTATCTGTTAAACAAAATTATATTGGGGATGATATTCCGCGCATGAAAGCGTTGGGCGAACTTGCATTGGAATGCCGTGTTCCTCTGGTCGCCACCAACGATGTGCACGCGCACACGGCTTCGCGCCGCCCCCTTCAGGACGTGCTTTGCTGCATCCGCGAACACTGCACAATCCATGAAGCGGGGTTTCGCCTGCACGCCAACGCCGAACGTCGCTTAAAACCGCCGGAAGAAATGGCGCGGCTGTTTCGCGATTTCCCCAAGGCCATTGGGCGCACCATGGAAATCACGGACGCCTGCACCTTCAGTCTGGATGAGTTGCGTTACGAATACCCCATCGATCCGGTGCCGGACGGGCGCACGCCACAGGACGAACTGGTGCGGTTGGCCTGGGCCGGGGCCGATGACTATTTCCCGGACGGACCGCCCCCCAAGGTGCGCGCCCAGATCGAGCACGAGCTGGAACTGATCGGTGAGCTGGACTATGCGCCCTACTTCCTGACCGTGCACGACATCGTGCATTTTGCCCGCTCGCGCGGCATTCTGTGCCAGGGCCGGGGCTCGGCGGCCAATTCGGCGGTCTGTTACTGTCTGGGCATCACGGCAGTCGATCCCAGCCGCATCGACTTGCTTTTCGAACGCTTCATTTCCGCCGAACGCGGCGAGCCACCCGATATCGACGTTGATTTTGAGCACGAGCGCCGCGAAGAGGTCATTCAGTACATCTACGGCAAATACGGGCGCGAACGTTCCGGCATGACCGCCACCGTTATCACCTATCGCACCAAGAGCGCGCTTCGCGAAGTGGGCAAGGCCATGGGCCTGAGCGACGATACCATCGTTGCCCTGCAAGGAGCTTCGTGGCGGCGCTCGTGGGATGAAATCGAAGACAACGACATCCGTGAAAACGGTCTGGACCCGAACGACAAAACCATCCGCATGGTCATGGAACTGGCGGGCGAGTTGCGCGGTTTTCCGCGCCACCTGTCGCAGCACACTGGCGGCATGGTGATGACCAAGGGGCCGTTGTGCGAGGTGGTGCCCATCGCCAACGCGGCCATGCAGGATCGCACCGTTATCGAGTGGGACAAGAACGATCTGGATGCGCTGGGCATCCTGAAAGTGGATGTGCTGGGTCTGGGCATGCTGACGTGCGTGCGCAAGGCGTTCGAACTGATCGAGCGCCATCATGGCCGTAAGTTGACATTGGCCAGCGTTCCCGCCGAGGACGCCGCTGTCTACGACATGCTGTGCCAGGGCGATTCGGTGGGTGTGTTTCAGGTGGAAAGCCGCGCCCAGATGGCCATGCTGCCGCGCCTGAAACCGCGCAGCTTCTACGATCTGGTCATCGAGGTCGCCATCGTGCGCCCCGGCCCCATTCAGGGCGATATGGTGCACCCCTATTTGCGCCGTCGTCAGGGGATCGAATCGGTCGAATTTCCGTCCAAAGAACTGGAACAGGTGCTGGGCAAGACGCTGGGCATCCCGCTGTTTCAGGAACAGGCCATGAAGATCGCCATCGTCGGGGCCGGCTTTTCACCGTCCGAGGCCGATGCCTTGCGCCGGGCCATGGCGACCTTCCGCCATTTCGGCGAGATCCACGCATTCCGCACGCGCTTTATCGACGGCATGCTGGCGCGCGGCTATGAGCACGATTTCGCCGAGCGCTGTTTCAAGCAGATCGAGGGCTTCGCCGATTACGGTTTTCCCGAATCCCACGCCGCCAGCTTCGCCTTGCTGGTTTATGTGTCGTCATGGATCAAGCGGCACTATCCGGCGGCCTTCGCAGCCGCGCTGCTCAACAGCCAGCCCATGGGCTTCTACGCCCCGGCCCAGATTATCCGCGACGCCCGCGATCACGGGGTCAAGGCGCGCCCGGCGGACGTAAATTTGAGTGATTGGGACTACACGCTGGAGGGCAAAGACGCCGCCATCCGCCTGGGTTTGCGCCAGATCAAGGGCTTGGCCGAACGCGACGCCGAGGCTTTGTTGGATGCGCGTGGCGCGGGTTATTCGAGTGCTCACGAGATTTGGCGGCGTGCGGGCCTTGGGCGTTCGGCGCTGGAAACCCTGGCCCGGGCCGATGCTTTTGGCTCTATCGGTCTGGATCGCCGGGCGGCGTTGTGGGCGGTGCGCGGGCTTGGAGACGCGCCCCTGCCGCTGTTCGCTGCCGCAAACGCCCGTGAAAACTCGCGCGAGGCCGCCGTTTCGTTGCCGAAGATGGCGGCCACCGAACAGGTGGCGGACGACTACCGCGCGCTTCGGCTGTCGCTCAAGGGCCATCCTGTTGGGCTGATGCGAGGTCATCTGGAAAGCCAAAACTTCATGCCTTGTGTTCATTTGCGGAATTTGGCGCACGGAAAACCGGCTCGCGTGGCGGGTTTGGTCGTTACCCGGCAGCGTCCGGGAAGCGCCAAGGGGGTCATTTTCGTCACTCTCGAGGACGAGACCGGCATCGCCAACCTAGTCATTTACGCGAGCATTTTTGAGCGTTTTCGCAAGATCACGCTGGGGGCGGGCCTGCTGGGCGTTCAGGGGCGGGTGCAGCGCGAGGGGATTGTTATCCATGTTACGGCGGACAAGTTGTTCGATCTGACCTCTGTCCACATGCCAATCAAAACCAAGTCACGCGATTTCCACTAAAGGAAACTGCGGCGGATCAGGTTCAGGCCAATCAGAACCAGAACCGCGTAGAGAACTTTCTCGAACGTGGTTTGAGAAATCCGATTTCGAACACTGCGACCCAATGCAAGGCCCGCCAACACCGGAAGAGCCGAAGCGACGGATGCGATCAGTTCATCGGTTCCCAATATTCCATGCGCCACCAAACCCAGAAACAACGGAACCATACCAGTAAAGAACAAAAGCGCGACCGCGCTGACAAACAAATCCTTGGGCAAGCGCAAGGCGACCATGAGCATGACCAGAAGCGGGCCAAAAAGGCTGGAAAGGCCGCCCAGAATTCCGGCGACGATGCCGATGCCGATGCTAATACCCCGTTCCGCCGAGGCAGGAATACGAAGGCTCGATGGAAAAAACTGCACCGCGATGAAGGCCACCAGAATAATCCCCAGAATTCGCGCCACGATGCGCGGGTCGATGCTGACAAGCACCTGAACCCCCAGCGCCGTTCCTCCGATAAGGGCCAGCAAAAGTGGCCAGAACCGGCGCACGCATTCCATATGATGCCCGCCCTGAACCGCCTGCCATCCATTGGAAAGCAAGATCGGCACCGAGGCCAGCGCGATGGCCAAAGTGGGACTGCCGGTGATGCTGGTGATGATAGGGACTGAAATCATCGGCAGACCGACACCGACCACGCCCTTGACCGCGCCTGCCGCGAAAAAGGTGGCGAAAATGGTAGCGACGATGATCCAGTCCAATTGGCCGAGGTTTATCGAGGTCATGCAAAAAGCGCCAAAGCAAATCCGTTGGTGTTTGAATTTGTGAACTCTAACCCGCAAAAACCAGCCGCGTCTCGTTTTGCTTGCAAACGGGCCTCACATGTCCGAAATCAGGCGTGAATGTTTTGAAGGGAAAGTAGATGGATCTCGCTATCACCGCATTGGTCGTGCTGCATGTCTTGTTCGCCGTCATCTGGGTCGGCGGCATGGTTTTCGCCTACATGGTTCTGCGGCCATCGGTCGACGAAATGGAGCCACCGCAAAAGTTGTCGTTGCTGGCGGCGATCTTTCGGCGGTTTTTTCTGTGGGTCTGGCATGCGGTGGTGATCCTGCCCGCAACCGGCTACGCACTGCTGTTCATGGTATACGGCGGTTTTGCGGGTGTTGGCCTTTATCTGCACCTCATGCAGGGGCTCGGATTGGTGATGATCGCTCTGTTCGTTTATTTGTTTTTCGGTCCCTACCCACCGTTCCGCCAGGCGGTGGCCGAGGCTAACTGGCCCGAGGCCGCAAAACATCTGCCCGGCGTTCGCCGGATCATTGCCATCAATCTGGTTTTGGGCCTGATTACCGTGGCTGTCGGCGCTTCCGGCCGGTTTTGACCGTGAAAAACGACGAAATCAGACACCTTGAAAACTTGACCGCCGAAGTATGGCCGGCGGGCAAATATGTGCGGCACTGCGGCTGGACCCTGGGGTTCGATGCAGGCGTCACGAGCCGTGCAAATTCGGTTTTTCCTAACGAATGGAGCGCGGAGACGCCCCTGACTGACGCTATCGGCGAGGTCGAGCGCCAATACCGCGCGCACGGATTAGCGCCCAGCTTCAAGATATCGGAAGCCTCGTTGCCCCAAGGCTTGGATGACGCGTTGGCTGCGGCGGGTTACGGCATGCAAAAAGGAACTGCCGTTATGCAAGGCGGACTCACGGCCTTCCAGAGCCCGATGCGCGACGAGGTTCGTGCGCTGGACCGCCCGACACCCGAGTGGTGCGCATTGACCGGGTGGGAAGGAAGCGCTGCGCGTATTGCCATCGCCGAACGCATCGCAACGCCTTGCACGTTTTTTTTGGCGATGGACGGCTCGGAGCCCGTCGGCACGGCCATCGGCGTGGTGCGCGGCGAATGGGCCTATATTTCGGGCCTGCATGTTTCACCCGCCGTGCGGGGCCGGGGGATTGGAACCTCTATGTTGGGGTGTTTTGCCCATTGGGCGGTGGAAAACGGCGCCGGGCAGGTTTTCCTTCAGGTTGAAGGTGACAATCCGAAAGCCCGCGCTTTGTACGACAGGCTCGGCCTTGTTCACGCGTACGATTATCACTACCGTATAAAGCCATGAACAAAAAAGACGTCGAAATCATCGAAAAAGAGCAGCCCTTCAAAGGCTATTTCCGAATTGACCGCTATACCGTGCGCCACAAGTTGTTTGAAGGCGGATGGAGCGGCCCGGTTAGTCGCGAATGCTTGGAGCGTGGCCACGCCGTGACGGCTCTGTTGTACGATGCTGATCTCGATTTTTTGGTTTTCGTCGAGCAATTTCGCATTGGCGCCCATGCTGCCCACGATTCGCCCTGGTGGGGCGAGGAGGCGAGCCCGTGGATGACCGAGTGCGTCGCCGGGATCATCGACGAAGGCGAAACGCCGGAAAACGTGGTTAGGCGGGAGGCGGTAGAGGAAGCCGGGTGCGAGGTAACGGACCTTGTGCCGATCATGAAGATACTGGCCAGTCCGGGCGCGTGCAGCGAAACGGTGTTTGTCTATTGCGGACGCACCGACGCGTCGAACGCCGGCGGCGTTCACGGGCTGGACCACGAAGACGAGGATATTCGGGTAGTCAGAATTCCCGCCGCCGAGGCCTTCGTGTGGCTGGATGCGGGAAAATTCATTCATTCCGCCACCATCATCGCCGTGCAGTGGTTCCGCGAGAACCATACCCACCTGCGCGCCCGGTGGCGTTCAACCACTTGAAACCGGCCCGCCCGATTGCCAGATTTGCGATGGAGAAATTATCCGCGTAAATATTGGTAGTTAATATGAATATACGAGATGGTTTTGTAGAAACGGTTGGTGACACACCCCTTATTCGTTTGAAACAAGCCTCCGAGGAAACCGGGTGCGAGATACTCGGAAAGGCGGAATTCCTTAATCCCGGAAGTTCCGTAAAGGACCGCGCCGCGCTTTTTATCATTAAGGATGCCGAGGAACGTGGGGTTCTCAAACCCGGCGGCGTCATTGTCGAGGGAACGGCCGGAAATACCGGGATTGGTCTGGCCCTGGTCGCAAATGCCCGTGGCTACCGCACCGTGATAGTTATTCCTGAAACCCAGAGCCAGGAAAAGAAAGATATGCTGCGCCTGTGCGGGGCCGATCTGCGTGAGGTTCCCGCCGTTCCCTACAAAAACCCCGAAAATTACGTCCACGTATCGGGGCGGCTGGCCGAAGAACTGGCGAATACCGAACCAAACGGGGCGATATGGGCCAACCAGTTCGACAATGTGGCCAATCGGCGCGCCCATATCGAAGGGACCGGCCCGGAAATCTGGGAACAAACAGATGGCAAGGTTGACGCCTTCGTTTGTGCGGTCGGAACTGGCGGAACCCTGGGTGGCGTTTCCCTGTTCCTGAAGGAGCAAAACGCCGGCATCGTCACGGCGATTGCCGACCCCATGGGCGCGGCGCTGTACAATTTTTACAAGTTCGGGGAATTGAAATCGGAAGGTTCGTCCATCACCGAAGGCATCGGTCAGGGGCGCATCACGGCTAATCTGGAAGGCGTACCCGTCGACCGGGCCTACCAAATTCCCGACGCCGAAGCACTAAGCATCGTTTTTGATTTACTGAAAAACGAAGGATTGTGCCTGGGCGCATCAAGCGGGATTAATGTGGCGGGCGCGGTGCGCCTTGCAAAGGAATTGGGGCCGGGGCACACCATCGTCACGGTTCTTTGTGACCTGGGCACGCGCTACCAGAGCCGATTGTTCAATCCCCAGTTCCTGCGCGACAAGAACCTGCCGGTCCCCGATTGGCTTTGATTATTCGGCAGCTCTTTGGGCTTCGGAAAAAACGCCTCGTACCGCATCGGCCAGGAATGTGGCGACCTCTTCGGATTTTACGCGCGAAATGGTCTCAATTCCCTTGCCCATTTCCTCAATTTCGGCCTCGGCCATTCCGGTAATCTTACCGATGTAAAATGCGTCGATTTCCTCGCCTTCGGGCAGCAGACCACAGCCACCGAACGAACCCATGAACTCGTCCTCGATAAATATGGGAACGGAAATCTTGATGAGACCGGCGTCGCATTCGCCGATCACCGGCGTGCCGCCGATTTTCGCCCGGCCCGAAATGTTCTGATGCGACCGTGCACAGATATGGGTTTGCCCGTCCGCCGATTTACCGATGGCCCCGCACAGCGGATTTTCGGCATTCTTCTGCGTGGTCACCCGTTTTCCATCATCATCGAACACGGACGCATTGAGGCCGAATTTCTCGTTCGCCTCGGTTTCGATGGCGCCCCATATTTCGACAGGCAGGATATCGGTCAGTTTCATTGGCGCGGGACTCCTTCACGCATTTTTTCAACGAAGCCGTTGCGGGCCATGCGTATCACAGGCATAAGGCAATGCGTCAAGAGATTTAGGGGAAAATCTGATGAAATATGCGAATCCGGAAGCGCTGGCCGATACAAACTGGCTGGCGGATAACCTGGGAAAATCCGGGGTCGTCGTGATCGACGCCACATGGTTTCCAAAGCAATCAAAATTCAATGCGGCGGATGTTCACGAGAAAGCCCACATTCCGGGCGCGATTCGCTTCGATGTCGACGACGTCGCGGATCGCAGCGTCGATCTTCCCCACATGCTTCCAGACGCCACGCTCTTTGCCGCCAAAGTCGGCGCGCTGGGCATCGGCAATGACGATAAGGTCATCACCTATGACGCAAGCGGCGGCTTCATGGCGGCGGCGCGCGCTTGGTGGATGTTTCGGGTCTTCGGCCACGAAAACGTGGCCATGCTGAACGGTTGCCTGCCCAAATGGCTAAAAGAAAACCGCCCAACCGAGAGCGGAGCTGCGGCCTCCCCCGCACCGAAGGTCTTTGCCGTTGAAAGGACCGATTTCGGTCTGGTCAGAAGCGTCGAACAGGTTCTGGCCAATATCGAGGCGCGCGCCGATCAGGTGGTTGATGCCCGCAATGCAGCCCGCTTTGCCGGAACCATGCCGGAACCCTGGCCTGTCGATAAAATCGGCCATATTCCGGGCAGCCTTAATCTTCCGTTCGATGAACTCATGGACAAGGACAACGCAAACGTCATGCGCCCAGCCGATGAAATCGCCGCCGCCGTGCGGGCGTCTGGCCTGGATACGGACGCGCCGATTGTCACCTCGTGCGGGTCCGGTGTTACGGCGGCGGTGCTTAACCTGGGTCTGTACCTGATTGGCCACACCAATGGCGCGGTTTATGACGGTTCGTGGTCAGAATGGGGCAAACATCCGGATACGCCGGTTGAGAGGTAAGGACATGAAAAAAGATACGGTTCTTAC
>Ga0233431_1001640_pt1 | contig 37061 bp, 33 predicted proteins | sample SI_118_April2016_FD_179867 | JGI IMG/M metagenome (GOLD analysis project Ga0233431, IMG submission 179867) | Seawater microbial communities from Saanich Inlet, British Columbia, Canada - SI_118_April2016_200_MG | ecosystem: Environmental > Aquatic > Marine > Inlet | place: Canada: British... | reverse complement strand
ATTATGGAATCTGGCGATCCGAACATCCATGCCATAATTACGATGGTATGCCAAATAGAGACGTTCGCTAAATAATTTTTCCCAGCCATACTCGCTGTCAGGCGATGCTGGATAAGCAGAATCTTCATTACATTTGGGGTTTTCAGGGTCCATTTGATTGTATTCAGGATACATACAGGCACTGGATGAATAAAATATCCTCGAGACATTGCGTCGCCGGCAGGCATCCAGAATATTTAGATTTATCAAACCTGAGTTATGCATAATATCGGCATCATTTTCACCGGTAAATACAAACCCGGCTCCTCCCATATCGGCAGCAAGCTGATAGACTTCATCAAATTTACGATCGATGACAGTTCGACATAATTGAGGGTCGGTAAGATCACCGATGACAAAATCATCGGCTTTGGTGTCCTGAAATTCATTATACTTAAGATCCACACCACGGATCCAGTATCCTTCATTTTTTAATCGATTGACAAGATGGTTACCGATGAATCCACCGGCACCACATACAAGTGCTTTTTTCATTTTTTAGTTATTGATAATTAGTGATTAGTGATTCTTTGCGATCTTACCTGCCCGCCGTAACTCTATTTTTATCATTTTTTTAGAAATGTCTGTCATATCTAAAATGGGAGAGGTAGGCGGGGCGGCTTCCTCACTATGAGTAGTTATTAATTAGTTAAAACGAGTAAGGGTATAATATTTGGAAGTCGAAAGATCGTGACACATCTGGATTATCAAATAAATTATCCCAGGAGTCAGCTGACCACACAATTTTGGTATTTAGTTTTATTTCAAAACCATGCCAATCATATGATACATGATTCAATTCAGCATTAATACCATAGGTAACTGGACCATTAGGAAAACTAACCACTTCATCATAAAATACCTCAATAATATTTGAATTACCATGACGCCATATTTCAATATCTCCTGATAATATCCAGGGGAATTGATCAAAAGACGAATGGCTTAATTTGACCCCTTCATAACTATTTAGCGGATAACCAATTGATTTATTGAAATATCGATAATTTTCAAATGTGCGATAGGATGTATATGTTTCATTCCAGATCCGCACATATCGAATTGAAGTTAATGACTTTTCTTGAAATACATCAGTGAAACTGATTTTCCATAAAAATCCCAATCTATCTGGGTATCGATCTCTATCATTCACCCCAGATTCATTATTGATTATCAAATCATCGGCAAAAAGGTCAAAGTACATTCCAATTCGGTTACATGGTTTCCAGAAAATATTTATCTGCCAAAAACTATTTAATTGTTCACCCTGATTACGTTGAGCGGCATAAAAAAAATGAACCGGATTCAAATAACTTGGCACCCAGTTTTGATCAGGTCCCCCATAAACAGTAGCTTCACTTAAGGCTATTTGAAAATTATTACTTATTCGCCAATCCAATCGCTGAATCGCCCAATATCGTTTTGTATTCATCAATGTGTCGGCTGGCATAGTGGTGCCTTGAATATCCTCTCCCAGAATATCATTTAAACGGGATACATAAAATGAATATTTTAACTGATCTCCAGTTGCCGAAAATCCAAAATGATCAAATGCATAAGAATTATTAGACATTATCAAGCCATAATCATTCAACGTCCCAAAATTTCTATTCATCCTACCAAGAAACAACTCAATCCTATTATTTAATGAAATTGCAGCATATGACTCGTCGAAATAGCCAAAAAGCCATTCATTTGTATCACCATGAAATTCAGTATCGCTTTTTAATTTTGCATCATTCAATCTAAATCTATTGACCAGGACTGTTTCCCCAATACTAATTAGTCCTTCTACTTTTAACATCACACTTGATTCATTTGAACCTATGGAAGATTTAGATATACCAGGTGAAATCTTTAATCCTATACGCTCAATATTCCCATCATCAGGTTTATTATAAGCAAATCTTGAAAGAAGTAATTCAGACCATTCATTCAAACTTGCTCGATATAAAATATCCTGTGATGTTTGATAGTCATAGGGTTGATTCATGACAAAAGCATCTTGTTCCTCTGTGATGATTCCATATTCTAGAACCTTATAAAATTCTTTCTCATATGCAAGATTGGGTGCAGTCTGTTGGTATGAACCCATTAGAATACTTATACCAAATAGGAAAAATATGTAAATCTTATTATGAATTTGTATCATTGCCTCTGAGGAATCTAACCTGACCGTTTTCCTTTGATAATTATATTGTAACAGGCTTTAAAAAAATATTTCACATCTGTTGAATATGGACGTTTTAAATAGGAATTCAAATATCGTTCTTCTGAATCAAGTATTTCTTCCCAAGACTTTGGTAAATCTGCATAATATGGGGGTACGAGTCCGGGTTTGGTTTTTGTACGTAATTCTTGCAAGTTGATGGGGTAGCGGTTAAAATACGATTGGCTTAATGGTCTAACACCAAATAGTTTTAAATCCCCTTTAACCCAATTGATCAACATGGGCAACTCATCTATCCACATTTTGCGGAATACTCTCCCCCAGGAAGTGATACGGTAATCATTGGCAATTTTACCAGAATCATGCAGTTTGTTCTCTTCAGTAATGTATTCCTGAAGATATTCTGCATATGGATGCATCGTTCTAAATTTAAATACACTGATGATTTTTTTATCTTTACCAATTCTTCTCATTTTAAATATTGGACCATAGGATACATCCGTATCAAAAGTAGGCTTTTTCACTTTACTTGCTGAAAAATAAATCCTGCCAGATATAGTTCGAATATTTTCTATCTTAAATCCACAAGAAATTAAACGACCTAGAATTTCGGCTTTAGACATCACACGATTGTGACCATTTGTAATTGCAAAATAGACCTTCTTTATTAAAGGTAATTTTGGTATTACTCTCTTATAAATAAAATCAATGGGGCGAATTAGTTGATAAATGATGTTCTGGTATTTTCTTGATAATTTTTCTTTTCTATCAACATTTGTTTCTGCACATCCAATATATACACCTCCCATAATCAACTTTTGGTTTACTGCCTCGATAAATTTATTAACCCTTCTTGTATTGTTTAGCCGTGAGAGATTAATTATACATTTTTCATTGTCACCTTGTACTTGTATGTTAAAAACTACAGAAGTCTTTAATATTATATGTTCACAGGAATTTTTATTGAAGCAATTTCCGTTTATGAAATCGGATATTTCAGAATTAATGGATTCAGATTGTGAAGTTGTCATGGTTCAAATGATTGATAAGATTTTGATTTTAAAATATTAAGAATCGGGAAATAAACATAAATCAATCTATGTAATGATTGGGCCATTCCTATGATCATTCGATACCCTTTCTACACATCAATACAAGATGATAATGTATTTAATAAATCCCCAAATTATGGTAATCTCAACGAATTGAGCTTATCCAAATCATATTCGAATCAAATTGGATTGGTATTTTAAAGTAATTTTTCTTTTTTTGTCTTTAATAATTCTTACTACTCATAATAGTGTTTCAGTTTTACGTGTTATCAATAGTCTTTAGAATAAAATTTTCATTGCTAGTAACTAAAATGAAGATGTAAGACAATTTATTTAAACCTGTTCTGATAATCGGAGTTTGCTTTCATAGTTTTTTCACTTTGAGGATAAGACTCAATAAACCAAGTTAAAAAGGCAGTTGGATCTATAAAATTTTTTTTCATTTTTGAAGCATTAGCTCTTGATTGTTCTTTTACGTTAGGGGTGTGTATTAACTTTTTTATATAATTCAAAACACCATCAGATGATGGGAAATATTCTAAAATACCAGCTTCTTTCTCTAATTTTAAATAACACATTAAAGGTAAAGAGTTTATATAAACGGCTGGTGTTCCTAAAAATGCACTCTCAGAAGCCATTGTACCAGATTCTCCAATAAAAAGAGAAGCATGATAAATAACATCATGCATTCTATATGGAGGAATATCAATTTGATAATCGATAAATTCATCATCCAATTTTCCCTCTGAAGATATTAAGACCTTGTATTTATTACTTAGTATTTTAATTAGTTCTCTTTTTAATTCAATATTAATGCCAGATTGTCCAATATCATGATGAGCATTCCATGATACGAACCGTAAAAGAACAAATTCAGTGTAGTCCCCTAATTTTAGAAGAGATATGACATCATTATTAGGAGTGAAATAGTTCTTATGAAGATATAGACCTTCAACGATATTATTAAACCTAATTTGCTTTCTTCCAATTTTATTTTGGTAAGATTGTGGTGTTATTATAATCGTGCTAAAAGGATAAGTAAATATAGAATGAATTTTATCCGTATGCTCTGTATCATTTATAGCAATATGAGGCTTACGAAGTAAATAAGCCACTTGAGCTACGTATGGCGATGAAAAACTTAAAAATATGTCAGCCTTGAATTTTGTAGCTATCAATAGCATTTTCATATCAGTTTTAAACATATATGCCAATTTACCAAGCCTAGAGTTTTTACCTCGACCTCTGCAAACAAACGATAAGCCATAACTTTGCAATAGATTTTTTATTATTCCCTTATCCCGCGCAGTGATTAAAATATCATGACCGTGAGATTTCAAAATTTGAATGGCATTTTTAAAATAATGTACATGTCCTGGATGTCCTATGTCGATTAATAACTTCACTAGCGATAATTTCTATTCACAAAATTATTGGTTATACTGTTAATAATTATCATCATAAATAAATATTTAGAATCATTTTTTAGAATATTTACTCAATAATACTATCGTATATCTTAATAATTTTTTTAGCTATTGAAGAGGCTTCATATTGTGCAATATTAGTCCTGCCATTTGTCCTTTTCCCATATCTTATTGCCTGCTTAATCTTTTCGGCTACGTCATATGGATTTAAACTAGTAATAAAACAACCTTTTGTTTGCCCAATAACTTCCTCAACATCACCCACATTTGTAGAGACTATCGGGATATTACATGCCATAGCTTCTTTAATAACATTTGGTGACCCCTCATTATAGGACGTCAATACAAATACAGAAGAATTATTTAAATAGGCTGGAAATTGATTGTGCGAAATTGGAAATGGATTTAACAACTTTAGTTTCTGATTATTAATTAATTGCATAGCATTCTTAACTAAATTAACGTTCTTTCTTGCGTCACTTGGATTTGCCAAACAAAGCACAATACCTTTTTTAATACCTGCACTAATTGGTTTGAAAACCCTAAAATCTACACCATTTGGTATTATTGTTGTTTTTGATTTATAGGGTACAAATCGCAAAATGTTTTTAGATTTAACAACAATATGAGTGCTAAAAAGTAATGCAATTTGTGTTAAGAACATATTTAAATAGCTTGACACCATCCTCTTGCCTTTTTTGTTATAGCTTCCATATGCATCACTACCCATTATTGATAAAACCATAGGTTTATTTGAAATGGTAAGTCGACATAGCAGTCCAACTAATCCATAATGAGCATGAATAATATCAAAATTGTCATTATTAATATATTTCCTAAGAGGCCTTATATTCTTTAAATACCCAAAAACACCTTTACCATTTATACTAAAATAGTCAACGAATATCCCCTCATCTTGGAGTGATAGCCCTTGACTTTTTATAAAAGGAACAATACCATATTTAGAATTACCACTGCTTACAAATAGAACCCTCATAATTGAAAATAATGCTATGACAAAAAATTAAATATTATTTGCCATGACATGTCTTTGTTTTCCCAATAGAGTCCTCTTGTCACATATTTGTTTTAAAATACCATAAAGGTAGAGCAGCGTGATATTCAGTGGAATGGAATGATAGAATGAACGAGTATAAGTAAAAAAATCCATGAAAAAGACAAGCGTTATTAAAAAAGAACCGAATCCAATAGCTTTCCAATAGGGGTCAATTTCATTTTTTGCAAATTTATACGTAAAAATACTAATTCTCAAATAAAAATAGCTTATAATAAGTGCTCCAATTATCCCAGTGGAGATAAGAGCAGTTGACCAGCCGTTGACACCAATCATTGATGCAATTCCATACTTTAAATAAATATCTCTATCCCAATCACCTATACCAAGTAACTCATTTGGACCATGGCCAAACAAAATAACTAAGATGTCGCTGCTCATTATGGAAAAAAAAATTGTAGGTATCCCAGATAGTCTTCCATCTGAATATCCATACTTATCAACCTGGGTGGAATACTCGTACGTATAATCGTAAAGGTATTCCAAATCAAACCTCCCGCCCATCCTATGTTCGGGGTTTAAGGTGGGAGAGAATCTGACGCCAAAATAAATGATTGCAACTATTACCGGGACAAGAATTGTAAAATTTTTTAACAAATTTTTGATTTTAATTTTATTATTAAGTAATATATTAAAATAATATGTAAAAGTAATTAATAATATAAAATAAAAATATATCCCTCGTTTTTCTCCAGTCCACCCCATGAATAAAAACCCTAGAATTAATAAAATAAATAATTTCTTTTTTTCATAAAATATATAGAATGATATAAGCATAGATATTGCAACAAGTGGGACAATAGTATTAAGTGATCCACCAGAATAATGGATTGTGCCTACAATTGCCTCACTAGTACCAAATAATATTAACTTAAAAAAAGATACTAAAATTTGAAATATAAAAATAATCACAAATAATCGATTAAGTTTAATAACTTGGAGTTGGTTCAAATTAACATTTCTTACAAACGCAAATACAATAATTGAAGGTAATTGATAAAGAAGAAATGAAATTGTACTTTTTAATTCGAACGAATTTAAAATTGAAGATACAAAAACAACAATTATATATATACCAAATATATTCAATATTTTATCTGATTTTATTTTAATTCCATTTGTTGTTCCTAATACCAATATGCAATTTATTGACAAAACTAACATTATACTTTTAAATACTCCAGATGGAAAACCAAAATAGAATAATAACCCCTGGCAAAAGGAAAATAGAATAAATAATTTTAAAAAGAATATTTGCATAATATTATATGAATGGACTACTAGCTACTAATCTTTCGCTTAATATTTTTGCTCGATGAGTCCATGTGAATAATTTAAAAGCCTTTTCTCTGGCGGACTTTCCCATGCTACAAGAATCTTTAGATGAAAGATTTTTTAAGGCAAGATATAAACTTTCAAGGTTATCTGGATTTATTAATAAAGCATCTACTTTATTTTCTAAAACCTCTGCAATAGTTACAAAATTATGCGCGATTATTGATTGCCCTGAAGCCATATATTCAAAAACTTTTAATGGAGAACAATAATTAATCGTAGGGACCTTTCGTGACCATAAAGCTAATAAAATATCTGCGGCAAACAAGTAGGTAGGAACTTCATCGTGAGTAACGTGACCAATAAATCTAATATTATTAAGTTTCATATTATTGGCCTTCTTGAAATAATGTGACCTATATTTCTCTGGCCCTCCAATTATGTAAAAAGTAATACTGGGTATTTGCTTTGCAATGAATAGTATATTGTCGACTTCTCTGTCCGGATATAAACTACCAACATACATTGCAATCTTTTCATTTATGCATATATCTAGCTTATTACGGGCTATTACTTTGTCCATAATAGTTTTATACTTTTCTGCAGAAAATCCATCGTGTAAACCAATAAGTTTTAAGGGTGGTATTCCGGTATTCTTCCAGTATTTTGAAAGATTATGACTAATACATATAAATAAGACAAATTGCTCATTCATTGAATATTTAAGTATCTTTCTTTTCCAATACTTATCAATTAAACGAATTTTGTTGTGTAGTAAATTATTATGAGATTCGAATATAAGTTTTTTGCCAGAATCTAGTACAGTTTTTATAAACTTAGGTGATCTTAAAAAAACATACTCTGCATTGCTACGCAATAATAATTTTTTAACAGGTTGATATGCAAAATATTTTTCTAGTCTAGGGTTTTTATAAACAGACTTATAAAATAATAAATTAAACTTTAATGATATTCCAAATCGAGTTTGAATATAATCCGTTGTATTCTTTATAGCTATATTGGGTTCTGGGAGTGCTAGGACTAAATCAATTCCGTTATCAACGAACGCATTACACATTGATAATACCTGTATTAAATTTGCCTTTTCAGAATCAACTTGTGTATTATGTATATAAAGAATTTTCAATATGTAATATGTTTAGTGTTCGTATTTTGTTTTGATGTGTGGAGTCGAATGTAATAAGGGAACCATCATTGTTCCATCGCGGATGGAGATCACACCTATACTCTCCCTGGTATTTTAACGGTGATCTGAAACTACCAATTATGCTTTTTGATTCTTTCTTCATATTATAAAAAAACAAAGTCCTATTTCCATATTTGTCGGGATAGGTATCACTTAATATTAAATCTTTATTATATGGACAAAACGAAGGATGCCCATCTGAGTTTAGTTTTCCACTTGGTAAATATAATCTAATATTTGTTTGATCAGTATAAATACTATAGCGGGTACCATAATTTTTATTATAAGTCGTTAAAATTATTTCATTATTTGATCTCCAGCTATAGTGGGATACATTTTCTTCATTCTCTAATAAATATATAGAATCACCATTAAGATCTGCGGTAAACAAACGACTGAAACGCTGACCATTCTTCGTCCATAAGTGAAAAAAAAGGAACCTCTCCCCATTTGGATTGATCGATATGTGGTTGATATAATGCTCTGCGTTTTTCATGGAGGGTTTTGGTTTGATTTTCGAAATTGTATTTATTTTCAATATAAGTGAGCAAGTATTTTTAGTAATATCAACTAAAAATATGCCGTCATTATCTGGTGCATTCTTTCCTACGGTATTATCCTTTAATAAACTGTAACCATATCCAGGCCTTAGCCGCTGCAATCTACTAAAATTTAAACTCAGGCCATACTTTTCATCTTGTGTTAAATCGTATAGGGGGTAATTAACATCCTTTGTTATTTTTCCACTCTCGATTTGGACAAAAATACATCCGTAACCATTATTTACAAGTTTGTTAAATATAATTGTATTATTAAAAATATTTGACCACCTTAATCTACACCCCTGTTGCCAACACCATGTTTCTGTTTCATCAATTTTTATAAATCTATTCAAATTATTCAATCTATAATAGCCAATAGCTGCTTTGTGATGTGTGTTTTTACTCACCCCTGTTACAATTGCAAGAACAAGATCATTGTCTTTCGAAATTGGATTGAGATCATAATAGCCAAAGAAGACATTTTTATTTTTAATTTTGCAAGAATCATTCTGAAGTATATTGACCTTTGATTTCTCAGTTAGTACGGAGAAATAATAGTGGAATGTCTTCTTTAATAAAGCCAAACCAAGAATAGCATAAATGTTTTTTAATATCTTAATCAAAATTGGACCAAAAAAGAATGCTGTTAATCTATCTTTTTCATTTTCAAAATTGCAGTTCCTTTTTCTGTATTTAATTCTGAAATTAGTGATAACCCTTTGTTTTCTTTTAACCAATCTTTAACAATAACTTGCTCATCATTTCTCCCAAAATCATCCAAAATTATTACACAATCCTCACTTAAATATTTTAGTAATATTGGAACAGCAGGATATCTTGCTTTGTGTTTTAACTTTCCAATTGGACCATCGATGAGGAGCATGTCAATAGGTGGTATATTAATTTTTTTAATATCATACCATTCATAAGTGACGTTATTAATTTCATAATTTTGCATTGGAGTATATTCCACTTTGACATAATCAGAAAGACCGGCAATTTCTATTTCATCACTTGTAATTTTAGCATATTTTTTTGAATTATCTAATGAGATTATTTTGCATTTTAAATTAATATCCCTCAGACAGCAACCTAAAATCTGTGAAGAAACACCAGATCCTATTTCCATTATATATCTCGGTTTATGAGATATAATATTTTTAACAATTACACATAATAGATCAGGGGAAGCAGCCCAACCTCTTGATGATGAGATTGGAAGTTTAAAATTTATTATAGAATGTAGGTAAAGTAATGATTCTATTTGTTTGAATTCATTTTTTAGACTTTTTTTAGTTTGAATTTTTATTGTAAACTTTAAATTAAGAAATATTAGCACACCAACCAGCAAAATAAAAATTGCTGTAAAAAAAGTAAACGCTAAGATTGTTATCTTATTATTTACTGAAATTTCAACAAGCAATAATAATAAAAATATTATAAAGTATGTGAATGCGAGTATACTAATTATTATTTCGATATCTTCAATTATATGTTTTTTAATTTTTGTTTTCATTTTTTCCTTAGTTTAATCATTTACCTAAAATACTATTTCCACTTTTGATGGCCGTTAATAAGAAAGAGGTGTTCATATTAGAACTATGATAATATATCACAGGTTTATAAATATGACTTACCAACAAATTCCAATATAGTATTTTAACTCCATTAATTGAATAATTCTTGAAAGATCAATCACAATAGTATCGGGTCTAATATGCTCAATGTTTTTGATCAGTTCATCACTCTCATGGAAAAAAACAAGAACATCACAACTTATCAAAAATTCAGTAATATCAATACTAAGGGATTTATCTATATGTGGTAATGCTTTTTTTAATAATTCATTATTTTTACCAACTATTTTAGATAAATTCACATTTGCATCATAGATGGATAGATTATATCCTTTGCCGATTAATTTCTCACACAATTCAACACTCGGGCTATACCTTAAGTCATCAGTATCGTTTTTAAATGACAATCCATGAATACCAATTTTTTTATATCCGTAAGATATGATAATTTCAAATAGTACATCTTTATGATAACTATTACTTCTCTTAATTGCATCTAAAATTGGAACATTAATATAGTTCTCATGGGCAATTGCGTTAAGTGCTTCAAGGTCTTTTGGCAAACAAGAACCACCATATGCATTGCCAGGAATGAAATATTTCGATGATATGTTTAATTGAGTATCTGCGATAAATAGCTTCATTAATTCATGACTATCGACGTTTAAGCCCTTACATATTCTACCGACCTCATTAGCAAATGCAACCTTTAACGCATGATAAGAATTATTTAAAAACTTAATTAATTCTGCAATATTTATATCAACCAACTTAACTGGAGCAGATAAAAATGAAAACAAAGTTCTTATTGCAATTATGCCCTTATTCGATTGCCCTCCTATTACTGTAAATGGAGGATTAAAAAAATCTTCAATAGCATTCCCTTCTCTCAAAAATTCTGGATTAGAAATAACAGCAAATTCTTCATTTGGAGTGCGGCCTGAAACACTTGAAATTATTGATGTAATCAACGAATTTGTACCCGGCATTACAGTACTTCTAATAGTAATTGTAAAAAATGATTCTTTCTTTTTTAGCGCCAATCCAATCTCTTTTGCTACAGAAATAACATTTTCCATATTTAATTTTCCATTACCCAAATTTGGAGTTCCGACGCAAATAATTCCAATTTCGCTTTTTAGGACCGCATTTTCAATATTAGTAGTTGCATTAAGTAGTCTATTATGTCGGGCATTTAAAATCATTTCTTCAAGACCATTTTCGACGATAGTTGCCTTTCCACTGTTAATTAAATCGACTTTTTTATGATTAATATCAACACCGATTATTTTGTGCCCTTTTTCTGAAAAACATGCCGCTGATACACACCCTACATAACCTAATCCAAAAATACTAATATTCATAATTCTTCCGTTATTTATAGTTTTTTACGTAACTAAACGCTTTTATTAATTAATTTAATCATTGCCAAATCAGGCATCAAATCTTTGAGATAACCTCATTCACATAATTTGATTTTTCAGGTAAAAAAGATTCAGCATTTGTTATGCCTCGTTGTTTTAGACTCTTTATATAATTTTTATCATTCACGATACGATTAAGAATTTCAATTAATTGTAAGTCATCTGTATAATAAAGGCAACTCTTGCTTTTTTGTTTATCAACAATGGCACTTTTAGGCGTAATGATGGTTTTCCCATATCTAATAGCATCAGAAAAAGGTCCAAAATCACGTCTAGTATCCGATTCTTTCATATTTGAATTAATTTTCATTGGAAATAAAAGAAAATCTGCTTCTAACATTGTATTTTCAAAATCATCACGATTTATAAAATCACCATTTACAAAATGAGGTTGCATTAAACCCTTTTCACTAAACTCACTAATAATTGCGAAATCCATTTCAGATCGCGTTCTACCAAGTAAAATTATTCTAATTCTTTTAGCTAAATTTTCGTCTATCAGCCTAATCCAAGAATAATCTCTTCTCCTACTATCAATTCTGCCCGGGATCACAATAACTCTATTCCTATTTATCTTAGAATTAAAATTACTCAAAAGATCTTTGCGAAATAATGAAGAGGGCGCCATAAAAACCGGCTTGTGTAAATCATATTTTTGTTTCAAGTCATTCATAAGAATGTCACCAAAAACATTATAACCATCTACTCTTTTTCTAAAAAGTAAATTTACTTTTATCCCAAGTTTATTGAGTAAATAGGATCTACTTTTAGGCTTCATAGTAATTTGTTCCGCCATAAATAAACTATGAAGCAATTTAATTTTGTTTGATTTGTAATTAATAAACGTAATAATTAGTAGTCCCTTTAAAGCTAAATTAAAAAATCTTTTAAAATTTGCAGAGTGATACTTAAAGGTTAATATACTTGAACTAAAAATGATCAAATCATAATTTTGAATGAATAAAACCCTCATCAGGTTGAATGTATTTGCTTTGAATAGCTTAATATTTCTGTGATGATTAATTGTAGGAATCAATGAATTAGAAATAGTACTGTTCACATAAAGGTCAACATTAAAATTTGAATTTTTAAATACAAGAGCAATATTTTCAGTATTTCTCCAATGTGCGGATGTGGTTTCCATTATCAATACACTTTTCATGCTGTTCCTAATACTTTATCATAAAAGAATGTACTTTTTGTTGACTAATTCTTAGTATTTTCGTGATCAGTTGGTTTAATGAATTATAGAAGTCAATATTTTTATATAAAATTACAAAGATAAAATAATTTACTATGATTAATGAAATGGATTTTAATAAAAGATCACTTAAAGCTAGAGCCAAATTAGCAATTTCAAATATATAACATTCATAGTTTATAAAAAAGAAAATTGAATATTTATATACTATTAAAACATTTATTGAGGCAACAATAACCACTTTCAACAATGACAAAATAGTCATAGATCTAGATCGATTAACTTGCAATAACCCTTTATAGGAAGTCCACATCCCAATTATACTGTAACCGAGTGAACTTGATAGTGCAACATAGTATATCGGGAATCCCATTTTTAAAATAAATAGGGTAGACAATAAACTGAGAAAAGAACTTATAACAACTATTTTTGCTCTTAATGGCAATTGTCCAGTTGCATTCATAAAATGATTAAGAAAAGTTCTCGAATTAAACAATATTATGCCAAACATTGAAATTGCTATTATAGGGATACTATTTACATACTTTTCAAGAAATAGATTTATGATCAAAAAATACGAGATAGAGAAAACTCCAAGTAACAATGTAATGAATAACAAATTATAGGTGTGGGGTAATCTCAAGACGCTTTTGTAAAAACTATGATCTATAGATTCAGATCCTTTTGTTATCATAGTTTCCCTATAAAAGTAGGTACTTATAGGACTGGAATATTTTTGAACATAAGTTAATGAAAGTAATCCAAAAGAATAAATTCCAACATCAATCATATTATTATAATAACCTAGCAAAAATAATGATCCACCACCAATTGATGAGGATGCTATTTTGCTAATTAGAATTAATAAACCACTTGATAATTGCTCCAGAATCAATTTTATACTAAAATAATACTTAGGGAGAAAATTAAAATAATAACGAATATATAACACAAAAACAAATACTTGATTAAATAATAATGCTAATAACGCCCCGGTTATGTTAAAGAAAACAACAAAGATAATTCCTATTACTGGAGTTATTGCACTGGACAGCACATTAGTCTTACCAAGTACAATAAACTTGCCTTCAGCTTTTAGCAGTTTTTTTATAAATGAATTAAATCTAGAAAGTATTATAATGAATATTAATATTATTAAGTCAATAATGCTGATATTGTATTTTAATAGACTGGTCCAAAAATAAATGTAAATAAGGATTAAGACTGAAATAATAGTTGCAATAGTGACACACGTATAGGCCAGATTAATAATTTGCTCAGATTTGTGAAACTTCCCATTCGCATTCTCTTTTGGGACATTTCGATTCATACCTTCAAGAATTCCAAATGATGAGTATGCAGAATATTTTACAATAACTTTTATTATTTGTAAAAGACCAAATCCAGAGGGCATTAGAAGTTGGGCATAAACAATTGAATGTGGGAGAGCTAAAATTTTGCTTATAACTCCACTAAGCCCACTTAGATATGTGAATTTTGCCAACTCTCTTTTTTTTGATTTATCCATAGTAGATGTTATTTTTGAAAGGGAATCGACAAAAATGCAAATTATTTAATAATGAATTCAAGTTTAGGGTAGCAGATATTAAAATATTTATATTCAATCACTAATTGATAAGGATATGAAATTCGCAATCATTAATTAATCACTAATGGTCAATATTTAGACTATATATAAACACACCGCTTTGTGGAAAGGAATGTTGGAAGAAGTTGCATATTTAAATTTATACAGCAAAAGATTACTTTGTAGATTCTTAGTTTATGACCAATTACAAATTTAATATTCCCAAATTGGATGTTTTAGTTTCCATTCGCCATTAATCCTCCTCCATAGATGATCAGGCCTGAAGCTATCTATTATTTCCTCAAATCGAAATTGAGTTAGATCCATATATTCTAAACACTCTTTTTGGTAGATTTTTGGCGTTTCACCATCAAACCTTCTGACTAATCGAATCCCATCGTCTCGAGATATATCTCCGTTACGTATTTCTTGAGATGAATCATTAGTTGCTCTACCTTGTCCGAATTTAATATATCGTGCATAATAGTGTAACCAGTCAATTTTATCATCAAGAGATGAGTATTTACTGTAACTACCTTCCGTACGATGGTAATTGGGAATGAAATCACTATGCTCTAAAGAATAATAATAAACATCTTGAGGATACCACTTTACGAAATACCCTAAATAGTGAAATTCTATTCCACGTTCGCATACTTGGTTAATATCTGCTGGAAGATAAGCTTCAAAGTCACTTTCTCTAAAATTATATTCTTTGATAAGATCTTTCACAGGTTCACCACCCAAATAAATTTTGTTGAGATCAATTTCTCCAGCAAAAGAATTGATATCACGTTGTGAACTTTGAGTAGCTATTATATTACTACCGTATTCTGCTTCATGTTCTCCATAGAATACTAGAGGTATATCTAATTGTAAGGACAATTTAGGGGCCAGGTTTTTTTGACCTATTGTAAATGGTTGGAAAGGGTGTAATAAATTCTCAAACGCCAATTTTGTAATTAAGCGATGAACTTTTTGATTAGGAAAATAAGAATAATTGGCAAAACCCATTCTGAGCCATGAATCAAAATTTTCTCGTCCAATATCAGTGTACAAAATTGGGGGCCAAGTAACCAAGAGTGGATTCATGTTGTACTTGTATTTCAATAAATGTGCAGTCATGACACTATCTTTCCCACCACTACCTGGAACAATCACATCGAACCGACCGTCACTTCTTCTAAATTTATTTAGAAGATCTAATAATTCCCTTTCACGGTCTTTCCAATTAATTTTCTTTTTGATTTCCGCATAATTACAAGCATCACAGATACTGTTTTCATCAAAATGAATAAATGTTTTCTTAGAAACCTTAGTATTTTTGAATTCTACTGAAGTGTTTGGACGTTGATTAGAAATTGTACATTTCTTACAATACAATACTTTACGTGGCAATCCGAATCTAGTGGTATCCATATTTATAAGCTTAAGAAGTTTTTAAACAATTTCAAACCTGCTTCACCACTTTTCTCAGGATGGAATTGGACTCCGAAGATATTTCCATTTTCAATTATAGAAACAAATTTATGTTTCTCATAGGTCGTCAACGCAGTACACCCTGTATAGTTTACAACCTCATAAGAATGCATGAAGTAGAATTTTTCGTTTTCTAAGCCTTTTAATAATTTTGAATCACGAATTAATTCAACATTATTCCAACCAAGATGAGGAAGAGGTTTATCGGAATTAATTTTTACACATTCGCCATCAACTAAGCCCAAACCCTCATGAGGGTAGAACTCAAAACCTTTCTGACAAAGTAATTGCATTCCAAGACAAATACCCATAATCATATTCGTAGTCACAAACTCTTGAAGTTCATCTTTAAACGGAATAATTGCATCAGCCCCTTCTGGATAAGAACCTACACCGGGTATAATTAATTTATCAACACCACTTGTTGATTTAACAATCTGCGTTTCATAACCAATTTTGTCAATTGCTTTTTTTATACTGTAAATATTGCCACCAATAGCACAATCTAAAATTCCTACTCTCATATATGTACGTGAAAACCATTATTAATTAAGTGTTGCTTAATTTCTTCAATAGTAAGCACGTTATAATGTAATAAAGACGCAATTGCGATTCCCGATGGATTCAATTTTGCAACTTCTAGAATATCATCTAATGATCCTGCTCCACTTCCAATTACAACAGGAATATTGACGGATTCGATTAACTTATTAGATAGCTCAAGGTCAAAGCCCCGTTGGCGACCATCATTATCAATAACCGATAAAATTATTTCACCAGCACCAAAATCCTCAACTTCTTTTGCCCATTCAATTACATGTTTGTCAGAACGATTTCTTCCACAATCAGTATAGCACTCATACCAACTATCCCATTTCTTAGCTTGAATATGGATAGTAACCGCTTGTGACCCAAAAACAGAAACTATTCCCTTAATAATAGAAGGATCTATAATTGCATTTGTATTAAGAATTACTTTGTCAGCCCCGTTATGAATAAGTTTTTGTGTATGTTCTATGGTTCTTACTCCACCACCTACTGCGAAAGGTGTAAATATATCTTTTGAAACATCTTTAGCTAAATCAAAAAGAATGTCTCTGCGATATAAAGAAGAAACAATATCAATATATACAATCTCGTCAGCTCCATCTTCATAGTATTTCTTTGCAAGGTCTTGAGGCTTTCCTACTTTTTTCAAACCATCAAAATGTATTGGTTTTACAACATTTGGAGGTTTCACATCTAATCTTGCAATAATTCTCATTATTAATCTTGAAAAATATGGAGTGAATGAATACTCTCAATATTTGTTAAATTATAAAACTTGGACATTTTTGATATAGGGTCAAATACATAGAAACCAGTATCCATACTAATGTTATCACTAATTCCTAATAGTTTCTCTGGGTATCTGTGTTCTGTAATTCCAATATAAAAATACTTATCATCATAAGCTAAACCGCGAGCAAAACCGCTAGTTTTACCCAATAATCCATAACTTGCACTCCAAAGTTCACCAGCCATAGAATTAAGCAAAGTCAATTTACCATTTACACGCATCACAGAGTGCGGCATCCACATATTCTGTATAGCAGGTCCAATGATCCTATCTTCATTTAGATCAATCTCTAGAATACCACCATCATAAACTTCATTCAACCAATTACCAGTAAATGAGAACATTGAAATGAATAATGAGTCTCCATGAATAAATGGATCATTTACATGGTGATTATCTTTCTTATTATATTTCCATTTATTACTAACAAAATATTCTTTGACTAATTCATGAGTTTCGATGCTATAAACAGCAACAGAATCACGACCAGGCTGTCCAATGCAAATCCAACCTCTTTGTGGGTCAATACAAATACCATGTGGTTCAGAGTTTTTCTGAATTTCAATAACACCTACTTCATTAAATTGTTTATCAAGGATCACCACACCTCTAAGCATATCAATTAAATAGTAATGATTATCGTGATAAGAAATACCTCTACCCTTCCCAATATAAACTTTTTCAACTTTATAAGGATTCAGGATGACCTTATATAAACCACCTCCTGAATTTTCATCAGCTGAATGCTGAGAAGAACTAACTAGGATAGTTTGTTTGTTATTCATTAAATCATCTTTGTCTTTTCTTTTGTTTAGCAATGGAGTGCAACAGTAATCTTCCCCCATTACATAACCGAGACCATCTAGATCATCAATAACACTCATGTAGTTAACAGTAGAGATAATTACGAAAGGTTTGTTTTCTTGATCGATTTCAGCAGGAGATTTTATTTTGAATCCATTAAACTCTATCCCTTGGTTAAGCTTACTTTTGTCAACGATAAATTCAGGTTGAGTAGTAATAGATTCGAGGGTTCGTTCGATCCAGTTTGATGCTCCCCAGAATACATACTTCCGGGAATCAAGCACCACTTGGAGTTCTTCAAAACTTTTCCATTTAGATGAAGCCATAATTTTTAAGTTCTTTATTATTGTTATTTAGTTTATTTGATTCGATAATTTGTGTTATCTTGTCAATTGTTCTTTCCGAAGCATTGCCGTCAATCTTATACATTAAGGGTTCAAGAATATTTTTTTTCGAATCTTCAGATACAAAATTTACATTTTCCTTTTTTGATAATACACTTACTAAGTCATTATAAGACCTAGTATAATTTACAGATTGAGGGTGGTTGTCAAAAAAATCAATCCGCTCCGCCTTCGGAAATAAGTCCTTTAAATAGGGGCATAATATATACCTTTCCGCCAACATAGCTTCAAGTAATGTTGTTGATAAAAATCCCGCTACGAATTTAGATTTCATAATAAGTTCAGTTGGATTTTCGGTTGAAGTAATCACAACGTTTGATGGTAGTTCTTTTAAGCATTGATTTGTTAATATTTTATTGATACTATTTCTTGAACTTGGATCTTCCTTTGTTTTTATTGTAAGTGAATAATCAGTGTGTTCAGAGCAAAATCTAATGAAATCTGAGTGAAAATGCTCACCTCTTTTTATATACTCAGCAATTATTGAAGTATCACTTACGAATCGCTCAGCTTTGATTAATGGATCAAAAGAAAACAGTGTAATATGCTTTCCTTTTGATGGCTCAATATTTAATTTCAGATATTGATCTAACCTTGGTATTCCCACAACATGTGAATTTTCATATTTAATACCAGAAATCTGTGCTTCTACCAACATTTTTTGAATGGCTGAATTATAGAATAGAATATCCTGACCAAGAAATTTCTTACCATTATACATTCTTTTACTTATAGCCTCAGAGGATTTTAGAGCTGCCCCAATCCCTTCTTTATATAAAACTATCACAGGAACATCATTTTCCATCGCAATCTTGAACAGCTCTTGCTGTGAAACATAGACATAATTACCAGCAAAGATAGCATCAAATTTGAGCATCCTTTTTAGATGTTTAAAAACTGGATACATTGCCTTATATATCTTTTCTTGCTCTGGCGTTCCATCCATAATTGGATGATAAGATGCATCATTTAACTCTTCAAAATTATTTACAAAATTTTTTATTATCTCTGATAATAATAATCTTGGGAAAGATAGAAATTGAAGTTCACCTTTTACTTTTTTTATTTCCTCTAAATCATTTGAGAAAACAGATTTATTTAATGATAATATTCGATATTTAGATTTTTCATTTAGAGGTTTTGTTAAAATCAATAAGATTAATGCAATACCATAAGAAAAATTCAATTTAATAAATATCTTATATATACTAAGAATAAATTTTCTAATTAATCTTTTCATTATCTATTTCAATTTGTCATTCAATAAATATTCAGCCAGTCTCAAATCAAATTGATTATTGATATTTACTGATCGTTCCATTGGCATTATAAAAGGAACACAGGGTTCACAGAAGAATGTTCGATTTTTCATTAATCCTATGGTCTCTGTTAAATATATAGCACCATTCAATTCAAATACTTCCGGTAATTCCTGACGTGGAATCGAAGAATTGGCCCCTTGTATTAATGGTTTTACTTCACCTCCCTCAATAATTTTCATTTTATATGGGTGGGGCTCATCTATCTTTGCCAAACTAACCACTGAACCATTTCCTTGTTCTTTGATAATTTCAATACATTCTTGAATATCCTTAGCAATTCTTAATGGAGAAGTAGGTTGCAGCAGACATATATAATCATAGGTTTCATTATTAACTTTCTCAAGACGCATTATAATATCTTCAACCAAATCAATAGTTCTAGAATGATCTTGAGCAAATTCGACAGGTCTCATAGAGGGAACATAATTCCCAATTTTATCACAAACAGTTTTGACTACATTACTTTCAGTAGAGACAATAATTCGATCCAGGTCATCCACTTTTTCAGCTTCGTTTAAAGTATAATAAATTAACGGTTGACCATTTAAATCAATGATATTTTTATTCTTAATCCCTTTTGATCCACCTCTTGCAGGAATAATCGCAAGTATTTTCATTTTACGTTTTTGATAAGAGTGACTGTAGAAGGTATTATTTGTAAATCTTGAAAAGTTGATGTGAAACTTGGTCACATTTTATTTGTCCAAATTCATCATTAATCAGTTCTATTTTCCTCTTTAATGATCTCAAATTTGTGATTTCAAATTCTTTCAGTTTATTTTTTGATAATCTTGTTTTTGCAGAATTATTCATTTTCAGTTTCAAGCCTATAGCGTTTAATGTCAATCGATCCTTAACCGATAGTTTCTCTAGGTAATTGTTTTTAATACATTCCTTTGCCTTGCAAATAAATTTAACTATTTCCTTACTAGATTCTGTTCTGAATGAAAAATACGTATCAATTATATTGAAATCTTTTTCTTGGTCGGAGTTAATTCTATATTCTTCATTATGAATAAAATTAATCACATCATTTATACTTTCTAATCGATAACTAATATCTAATGGTAATTGAGCAACAATGTTAGGATTATAACCTGTAGGAATAAATGATATCGATTTCTTGCCAACCATAAATGCTTCAATTCCCGTTGTGCAGTCTGGATGTATCATTACTTCAGCAGCGATAATCCAGGGAACGACAGACCCTTCATGCACAACAAATACATTTGTTAAATTTTTAAAGGCTGCAACATAAGTTGCAATTTCTTCTTCTGGATGAGGACGGTAAATAATATTTATTTCAAATTTTTGAGCTAAATTTTTTACCAGCTTTATATAAGTTTCTCTTTTTACTTTATCGAAAATAACAATCTCTTTAACCCTTTTAACACGAGATCCATAATTATTTAATACAAACTCATCACCCTTAATATTATTACCAAATCCAAAATTCGAATTAATTAGAATAAATTTATTAAATCGATTTTTGATATTTGATACTTTGTCTTGATAAATGTGATGATATTTTGTTTTAAGAAGTTCAAATCGAGGATGTCCTGTAACAAGCATTTTATTTTTTTGCAAACTTAGTTCTTCCAACAATCTCTTTTGATAATTACCCCATAAAAAAACCATGGTAGAAGCTTCAAAAAGTTTAGTTGAATATCTGCTTTTCAGAGTACTTCCATCTGGGAAATCGATAGCACCCTCCTCATCCAGATTAATGATAATGCCATTCCTATTTTTAATCCTTTCATATAAGACATCAGAAACACCTCTATGATATCCCTTGTCAAGATATATAAAATTTTCAAATTTGTTCAATAAGAAGGAAATATTTCGTTTAGTTCCGAAATAGCATTCAAATCCTTCTAATGCCAAAAGATGTGAAAGAAATGTTTTATACAAGAACTCTCGAGAGCATATTTCAATTGGAATAAGTATTTTCATAGTTTAAAATGCTGTCCACCCCCCGTCGACCACTAAATTCGCCCCAGTCATATAACTTGATGCATCAGAAACTAAATACAATAATGCACCATTATATTCATCACGATTAGCCATACGGCCTAATAAAGTACGGGTTGAATAATTATTATTGAAATTATCGTCATGATTGTCATATACGCCACCTGGTATAAGACAATTTACACGAATTCCTTTTTCTCGATAATATGAAGCAAGATAACGAGTCATATTCACCACACCAGCCTTAGATACTGCATAAGAAATTGGAGATGAAAAACGTTCTTCTGGATTGTAAATATTTTCTACATCATCATACAAACGCTGATCAGCACCGGTAATACCGTAAATAGAAGCAACATTGATTATATTGCCATTACCCTGCTTTAAGAAAATCTTACAAGCTTCTTGGCAAGATAATGCCATACCAACCGTATTCCCCTCCAAAACGCTCATCAAAGTATCTTTTGTATAATTTTCGAATGAATTATAAAATCCTTCTGGCTTAACTTGAGAATTATTAATCAATGTGTCAATTTTGCCATAGTACTTCATTGCCTCTGCAAAATATTTTCTTATTGATTCTTCTTCAAATAAATCAATATATAATGGTAATGGATTTGTATTATACTTTTCTCTCATATCATTTGCGTACGAAATGCATTTGTCCATATCAATGTCACCAATTATCACATTGGCCCCTTCTTCAGAAAGGAATTTTACATACTCTGAACCAAGGATTCCTGTAGATCCGATTAATGCTACTACTTTATTTTGGATATCCAATAAAATATTTATCAATTATTAATTTGAAAACAAGTATTCATTACTGATTCATTTTCGTAAAATGAAGGCAATCCTGATTGATAATCCGGATTGTTTAATCCTTTTATATAATCTGCGACTAAATGGAGATACATATCATTTCTTTCAAATTTCTCGAATTTAAATGAATAAACAAGTTGATTTTGATTCCCTGTTATTTTGATTGTATTTTCAAATAAATCACAATACAGGTTTTGCTCTGATCCTAAAATCATTATGTTGCGGGCATAACCGCGAAATAAATAATCAAGGTGTATATTTATAACTGATTTATTGCTGGTCTGGTACAAAATTTCAGCAATATCTACTGAATCTACTGTTACATCAGAAATCCGGCTGACGATACTTTTTATTTCACCATCAGGTTTTCCAAGCAGGTATTCCGAAGCGTCGATCTCATGAACAAGATCCATAACAACACCGCCACCCAAACCTTTATTTGCAGAATAGCTATCTAAATGGTTGGTTCCTGGTCGCCAATCTGGTAGATATTGTCCGGTGAAGAAACGAGCTGAATGAATCATACCCAATTCATGATTTATTAATATTTCTTTGGCTTTTTTAATACAAGGGTGAAATCGCAGATTAAATACTACATTAGCAAATCCATTATAACAGTCTAATGATTCCTTTATCCTACTCCATTCTTCTGCCTTATATAATAATGGTTTTTCACAAAGAATATTAATTTGATTTTGTATTAAGAATTCTAAAGATTTACCATGCAAATAGGTAGGATTAGAAACAATTACAAAATCAGGTTGAATTTTTAGAATGTCTTCCAAATGCTCAATTTCCCTTAGATTTAGTTCATTTCCCAATGCTGATGTCCTACATAAAGTAATATCATTAATTCCTAGTGAGATTAAGTTATTAACATGGCGTTTTCCGATAGAACCGAAACCTATTACAACTACTCTCACTTATTTTACTTCATCACGAGATTTCATCCATGCTTCAGCAACAAACCAATCCATCATATCGTCAATACAAACAGATCGCTCTAATGGCATGATATAAGGCAAGATTTCCTTACCATATAAAATTCCATTCATAATAAGTTCTTTTCCAAAAACATATACAGCACCATTTCTCATGTACGCTGTTGGATTATATAGTTGACGAGGGACCCCTTCTGGTTCAACTTTCCAAATTGGCTTCAATCGATTATTCTCAATCCTCTTCATAAGGATTGGATGAAATTGATTAACTTCTTGTACACTAACTACACAATCAGGCTGATTACGTATAAAAAGATCAATACATGTATCAATATCTTCAGAAAGGCGTAGTGGATTAGGAGGTTCGAGATACACAACTATGTCGTATGTAACACCATCCAATTCTTCCATTGTTATAATTGCATGTTGAATAACACCAATTGCCTTAGCTTCATCTGAAGCTAAATAATCTGGGCGAATAAATGGTACATCCACATGAATATTTCTACAGATCTCAGCAATTTCCTTGTTATCAGTAGATACAATCAAGTGATCAATATACTTTGAGTGTTTTCCCGATTCAACTGTATATTGAATTAACGGTTTGCCCATTAAAGATTTTATATTCTTTTTTGGTACACCCTTAGATCCTCCTCTTGCAGGAATAAGTCCCAATACATTCATTCCATCAATCATTGGTCAATCGCTTTACAGCTTTATTATACTCATCCCACTCACCAGTATCATCCCATGAATTTTCACTAATTGGGAACACACCAACTGTTCCACCCTGTTTTTTAACGTCTTCCATTAAATTTGTAATATGAAAAAGTTCATTATTTGGAATCAATCTTAATATTTTTTTATTAAGTACATACATTCCAGTTGAGATCAAGAAATTATATTCAGGTTTCTCTCGGATTTCGATTAATGATCCACCCCTATCAATTTCACAGATACCATAAGGTATTTTATAATGCATCATTGAAGAAACTAAAGTAATATCATATCCTGAACTAATGTGGAAATCTACAATTTCAGAATAATCAGCATGAATAATAATATCGCAATTGGTTACAATAAAAACACTTTCAAGTTTATCTTCAACTAGTTTCAAACTACCGGCAGTGCCCAAGGGTTTGTCTTCCTTAACAAGTTTAATCTTGTAATCTTTGTCAATATCCTCAAAATAGGATTTGATAATATTGGACTTATGATTAACCGTCAAATAAAAAGTATTAATTCCATAGGGTAAAAAACGATCGATAATATGTTCTACGATAGATTTATCACCAACTGGAATTAATGGTTTCGGAAGAATAGTAGTAAAAGGAGCTAACCTTGTGCCTAATCCACCCGCCATAATTACAACTGGACAATTCATTTGTTTTTTGGGTTCTTCCACTTTTGCATCTTGAAAAATATCAGCCCAGAATAATACTTCTTTAACGGTTTTATTCTGCGATAGAACAGGAATACATTCAATGTTCATCTCTAGCATTAATTCTTTCACATTTTGATGTGAATACTCTTCATTTACAAAATAGGGAGTTTTATGACAGACCATTTGTACTTTTTCAGATAGATCATTTCCTAATAAAATCCATCTTCGAATATCTCCATCTGTAAGAGAACCAATTAAAGTCTTTGATTTATCAATTACGAATATAACTTTATGTGCATTTACATCAAGTTTTTTCATAGAAGTTAAAACAGATTCCTCCCCACTGATTAGAAATCGCTCTAACTTACTAATATCCATTTCGTATTAGTTGCTTGGTTAACCAATTTTTAAGTGTAGTTTGGGATTTATAATTAAAAGTTATATTAATTTTAGCTGAGTCAACTTTTGCTAAATTCTCCCATGGTTTCCTTTTCTCGTAAGAAACAACTAAAGTTGTGTTTATTATTCCTTCAAGTAAAGTGATCAATTCTTTAATGCTATACACATCATTTCCTGGATAATTATATAGTCCACTATTAAAATTGATACTCATTTGAGCGAGAATGTTTGCAGCATCGTCAACATTAAGATGATGTCTTCTTAGAGAACCGTCGTTGTTGAAAAAGATTTTATCCCTTTTTTTTAAATTTTTCATTAAATAAGCAAGCATACCTTTGGGTTGTTTTTCCCCATATAAATTTGATAGACGAATGATGGTAAATTGAACATCAGATAATTGACTTTGAATTAAATACTCAGCTATCGCTTTGCAAATACCGTAAGGGGTTTCCGGATTCAACTTACTTTCTTCATTTACTTCGATAGTTGAACTTCCATATACTGATAAAGTAGAAACTTGAATAAGATTTATATTATTCTCTTTAATGAAGTCGACAATATTATGAATACCTTTTGTATTTAATTGAAAACATAAATTAGAAGGATTTGTAATTTGGCCAGTCAGATTGATAACGGTTGTAAAATCCTTATCAATATTATTGAAACCATTTTTTTCAAGAATATTCAACAGAATAAAATTCTGTTCCAATCCTTCAATAGGGTTTAAGTCTGCATAAAAGACAGAAATCCTTTCCTTCAATAAAGATGTTATTAATGATTGACCCAGAAATCCTGCACCACCAATTAGTAGAACCTTTTTATCCCTCATAAAACACTTTTTGAATTTTCCCTTCAAAAGAAACTTCTTTTAGAATTTTCACAATCTGTTCAGCTGAATTACCACTGCCATAAGGGTTCTCGATTGTCTTAACAAAAGCTCTAAATTTTTCATCATATAATGCTTTATTTATGCCAGCCTCGATAGCTTTGGCGCTATTAGGTACATCAATTACATTGGCTGCTCTTTCTCTACCCATTTGACGATTACCAATATTAACTGCTGGAATTTTAAATGTTGGAGTCTCATGAATTCCAGAACTAGAATTGCCAACTAACGCCCATGCATTTCTATACAAATTGATAAAATCATTAGTAGATAGACTTGGATACCATCTGATTCCAGATTTTTTTATTTCATCTATAATTTTTGAATGTCCCGCATCATTATTAGGAAGTAATGCTAATGCTTGGATGTCCAATTTTTTAATTACATCAATAGTTTCTTGAATTTGATCAAGCGATGATTTTGCTTCAGTTGTCACCGGATGCTGAATAATAATAATGAATGGCTTTGAGAAATCTAAATTGTATTTAACTTCTAACTCAGCTTTATCAATAATAGGAGTACTTACTAGCACATCAATTGAAGGACAACCAACAACATATATATCTTTAGGATTTTCACCTATCTTAATTAATCTATTGCGAGCATCTTCAGTAGCTGGAAAGTGGATATGAGAGAATTTACTCATGGCATGCCGAATACTTTCATCGATACTACCAGTTACCTCACCACCTTGAATATGAGCCACTGGGATATTCATATGAGCAGCAGCAATAGTGACTGCAAAATTCCCACCGATATCAAAACCAGATAAAACAACATCGGGTTTTGCTTTTTCTAATTCAGTTACAACACCAAATAAAACTCTAGACATAGAGCGAACCATTTCACCACCATTATCATCAGCTTTAGGATCGAACATTTGAATAGTGGCATTAATCTTGTAACCATCATTTTCGATATAATTGATATCTTTACCGTGGATATCTAATAAACAAATACCTGTAACAACTAGGTATGTTTCGAAAAAGGGATCTGCTTTTAATTTTTCAAGAATTGGCTTATATCTACTATAATCTGCTCTTCTTTCAACTAATATGAATACTTTTCTCATAATTTTATTTTTTTATATCATTCCAACTAACAAAGGCATCATTTGAAATATTGTTAAGTGCTTTTTTTCCTAATAAATTTTCATAATCTTCAGCAAAGATTTCTCCTGTACCTGGGCGTTTTACCCATATATTTTCTTTTGTAAATTCGTCCCCAGCTTTTATTTCATTTATAGCAACAACAGTAGCATATGCAAAGTCGATAGTAGGTTTTTCCTCTTCAACTGGACCTTTTTTACCGCCACGCATTTCTCTCATTAATTTAGAACCCTTAATCAAAGAGGCGCATTCAGCTTCATCCATTGAACAGACTATATCTGGACCAATGCGATTCTTTGTATCTGTAAAATGCCTCTCCAATATAGAAGCCCCTAAAACAACAGCTCCCAAACAAGCCTGATTGCTGACCGTATGATCAGAAAGTCCAACAACAGTATCAGGAAATTTATTTTGAATTTCTGTAAGTGCTCCCAAACGAACAATACGAGCAGGGGTAGGATATACATTTGTAGTATGAAGTAAAGCATAAGGAACGCTAAATTTTTTGAAAATAGCAACTGCTTTTTGAATACTTTCTATCGTATTCATCCCAGTACTCAAAATAATTGGTTTACCAAATGAAGCAATATGTTTTAATAAAGGATAATTATTGCATTCACCTGAACCAATCTTGTAGGCTGGAACATTCATTTTTTGCAATCGGTCTGCTGCTGCTCGTGAAAAAGGTGTACTTATAAAAATCATACCTTTTTCTTTAGTATATTTTTGTAATTCAATTTCATCATCTTTATTCAAAGAACAGGATTCCATTATTTCATAAATAGATTCCTCTGTATGCCCTGGGATTACTTTTTTTGCAGCTGAGCTCATTTCATCAGCTACAATATGAGTTTGGTGTTTAATAATTTCAACTCCAACTCGAGCGGCAGCATCAACCATTTTTTTTGCAATCATAATAGATCCGTTGTGATTGATACCAATCTCAGCTATCACTAATGGATCATAATCCATTCCTATTTTTCTTCCTGCAATTTCTATAAAAGGATTCATATTCTTACACATTGTATACATCTGGTTTGAAAATTTTTATATTCTTTTTCACCCAATCGATAGTTTCTAACAATCCAGTCTCAAGGGTATAAGCAGGTTTCCAATCTGTATGTGTCACCAATTTAGTATTATCACAGAATAATCTTTCTACCTCACTTTTTACAGGCCGAACACGATCTTTATCAGAATTAATAGAAATTTCAACTCCCATTAATTCGGCAATTTTATATACTAAATCACCGATGGAAATTTCGTGGCACATACCAATATTCGTTGGTTTGCCCCAAAGTTTATCCGATTCAAAAATTTTTACAAAACCATTGACGGTATCTTTTACAAATGTTAAATCGCGTGTTGGAGTGAGATTACCTAGTTTTATATTGGTAACATCGCTTGCAATTTGAGATATAATTGTTGGAATAATTGCTCGTGCTGATTGACGCGGACCGAAAGTGTTAAATGGACGAACAACCTTAACTGGCGTTTTGAAGGAACGATAATAGCTTAATGCTAATTCATCTGAAGAAATTTTCGTAGCTGAATAAGGTGATTGGCCAACTGAAGGGTGTTGTTCATTAATTGGGACAAATTGAGCTGTACCATAAGTTTCACTAGTTGAAGTCACAACAATATTTTCAATTTCCAATTCTCTGCCTGATTGAACGATATTATAAGTTCCTTCAACATTGGTGCGAATATAAGCCAGAGGTGAAACATACGAATAGGGAATACCAATTAAAGCAGCTAAATGTAAAACTCCATCAACACCTTTCATGGCATTATAGACAGAATCATAATCGCGTATATCACCTGATACTACCTCCAACTCGTTTCTAACATGACTATTATCAAGCCACCCCCATGAATTGTTTGAATTATAATGAGTAAATGCCTTTACAGTATAACCTAATTCGACACATTTCTCAACTAAATGTGATCCAATAAAACCAGCTGATCCGGTAATTAAAACTATCTTATTATTCATTTCAAATTAATAGATTATTGTTTTATGAAATTTCAGTTCAACTTCAGCAAGCTTTTCTGCTATTTGCTTGCCAGCATCTCCTCCACCATACACTAAAGATTTTTGAGGTTGATCACCATAAATCCATGAGTTAACAGCATTTTTGATTTCCTCTTTATCATAATTTACATCAATCACATTTGTACCACGATCACGACGTTGTTGACGAGATCCAATGTTAACCACTGGGATTCCTAAATATGCACATTCTCTTATACCCACGGATGAATTGCCTATTAAACATTTGCTATTAATAAGTAATTTGAGGAAATCTGTTGGTTCCATATTTTTAAAGAAATGTATATTATTTACCTCATTTTTTTCTCGAAAGGATCGAATCCCTTTTGATGTTCCAAAAGAACCTGCATCAACATTTGGCCAAAACCAGAAGGTAGAAAGATTTAATTCCTGAATTGCTTTTAGTGTTTCAGTGATTTGACATTTGGATTCTTGATATTCATTGGTTACTGGATGTTGCATCACAACAATATAATCTTCACTATTTTTAAATTTAGCACCTACTCCACCATATTTTTGATAGATGTCAAAATTTATATCAGAATTACTGAGAGCTTCGGATGCTAAATCAATTGATGGGCAACCTGTATTATATATTGAACTCTTTTCTTCCCCAAGTAAATGGATTCTTTTTTGAGCTCCAGCAGATGCTGCAAAATGATAATCTGCTAATTTGGTAATTGCATGACGAACTTTTTCGTCAATATTACCGGTTACTTCCCCACCTTGTATATGAGCTAATGGGATATTCATGTAGCTGGCTGTGATTGCTGTAGCGATAGTTTCGAAACGATCTGCAATTGTAACCACAATATCAGGCTTTAGATTCTCAAACACTGTAGATAATTCTAATATACCTATACCTGTGGTTTTAGCTGCAGCCGTAAGATTTTCTCCTTCCAATATATTAAAAACCCGTTCTGTAATTATAAAACCATCACTTTCTATATATTTTACAGCTGAACCGTACCGCTCTAACAAAGCCGAACCTGCCACAACTAATTGTAATTCCAGTCGAGGATGGTTTCTTATAGCACTAAGAGCTGTCTTTATTCTGCTATAGCTTGGTCGCGCTGTAATAACAACACATATCTTTCGCATATTTAACCAATATCTTCATAATTTAAGAAATCAAACTTATTTTTATCCTTATTCAATCTCTTTCCTACTACATTATCAAAGTGTTTTGCTGGAATACCCAAATTTGATGGTTTTTTACTTTCTAAATCATCAAATGAGATTATATGACCCATAAATAAATTTTTGTTCACGGATAAAGATTTTTCAAATATATTTTTCATGTTTTTCAGGGCATCGTCCAAATCGTTTTCATGCTGATAATTCTGGGCATTTTCAATAAACCGAATGCCTTTTGATAATGTTTTTATTTCATTAATATTTAATGATGATTTTGAATCAGGACCAAAAATCATTCTATCAAAAACAACATGGAATTCAATTATTTGAGCTCCTAATGCAGTTGCAGCCAATGAAGGAAATATTGTCCCAGAATGATCAGAGAAGCCAATTGGGACATTAAACTTAGTTCTGTATAGATTTATTAAGTTAAATCCCATATCTGATGGTTTTGTTGGATATTTACTAGTACACTGTAAAATACTAATTTGATTATCATTCTGATGTATTAAATCAACTGCTTGCTGTAATTCAGTAATAGAGCTCATCCCTGAAGATATTATTATTGGTTTTCCAGTTTGTGCAATTTTCTCTAATAAAAGTAAATTCGTAATATCACCAGACCCAACCTTGTAACTTTTAACACCAACTTTTTCTAACAAATCTACTGCAGCAAGGCAAGTAGGTGTTGACATAAATTCCAGACCTTTTTGATCGCAATGATTTTTTATTCCAATCCATTGCTCTAAAGTAAATTCCATCCTTTTCCAATAATCAAATCTAGTTTTATCTTCATAACTGAATTTTACTCTAAATGGTTCTTCGGAACTACTTTCCGCTTCTGCAATATGGGTTTGAAATTTAATAATGTCAATACCTGTATTAGACAAAGCTTCAATGTACGAATGTGCAATCCCAAGGCTACCTTCATGTGCTTGACCGATTTCAGCGATTATTTTCACTTTCATTTTAGAAATTCCTGAATTTGTTTTATAAATTTAACGATACAACTCGCACATTTAATTTAACGGTAGATGAAATTAATTTACTTTTCGATTCAATATTGTGCCTTTCATTTCCGAGCGTTTTCTATTTCTCAATTTTTTCATTTTTTCAAATTGTTGTAGTACCAATGAACAGCTTCTTTAAGACCCTCTCCAATATTGTAATGCGGTGTATAACCTAAAATTTTTTTTGCCTTCATAATGCTTGCTTCTGAATGTGGTATATCTCCAACTCTGAGTGGGCCATACTCAGGTTGGATTGTTGATATAGTTTTATCATGTTTTGCTAAATTTGTTCGTAATGCTTTGAATAAATCTAACAGTGTAGTATTACCTCCACATGCAATGTTAAAAACTTCAGATATGTATTCTTTTTTATTTAATAGATTAATGCTATCATTATTTTCTGGAATTAAGTATTTATGATCATCCAATTCAAAATTATAATATTCCCTTTGTCCCTTGATTATTGATTCCAAAGAAGTAAATGTTGCTTTATCGTTTGCCTCAACAACATTGTTTATAAAAGTGAAATCTCTGCTATAGTTGCCATCGCCATTAATTATTGGGTTTTGATGATCGATAAACTTTTTCGCCCATAAGGGGATGACTGCAGCATACGCTCCATTTGGGTGCTGTCTTTTGCCAAATACATTAAAATAACGAAGACCTATACACTGCATTCCATAGGTTTTGGCAAAAACCTCAGCATAAAGCTCATTTACGTATTTTGTAATTGCATATGGTGAAAGGGGCTTTCCAATTTCCTCTTCTAGCTTGGGTAACTTTTTTGAGTCGCCATATGTACTTGAGCTTGCAGCATATACAAATCTTTTAACTTTTTGATCTCTAGCTGCAATAAGCATATTTACAAAGCCAGATATATTTACGGAGTTTGTGTTGGCTGGATCAATAATTGAGCGCGGGACTGAACCAAGAGCTGCCTGATGAGATACATAGTCACATCCCTGAATTGCTTTTCTACAATCCTCAATTTCCCTGATATCACCTTTAATAAATTTGAACTTTGGGTTATTAAAATGATGAGAAATATTATACTCAAACCCTGTACTGAGGTCATCAAGACAAACTATATGATGTCCACAATGCAGAAAATAATCTATTAAATTTGAGCCAATAAATCCTGCGCCACCTGTAATTAGGATCTTACTAATCTTCAATTTCAAAAACTCTTTCATTCACTAATTTATACTTTAATCCCGTTCGAGAACATATTGCAAAACCGCCACTATTAAAAATTAACTTTTCCCCAGCTTCTGAAAACCAACCCACCACTCTTGCAGGATTTCCAACTACCAAAGCATAATCCGGGACATCTTTTGTAACAACGGACCCAGCTCCAATAAAAGCAAATCGACCAATTATATGACCACAAACAATGGTAGAATTTGCTCCCATTGATGCACCTTCTTTTACCAATGTGGGTAAGTAGTATTGTCTTCCAACCTGAGGATATTTACTTCTTGGGTCAAGTATATTGGTGAACACCATTGATGGACCACAAAATACATAATCTTCTAATTCAACTCCTTCATATACCGAGACATTATTTTGAATTTTGACTTTATTGCCAATTTTGACATTATTGCCAATATTTACATTCTGGCCAATTATACATTCTTTGCCAATATTTGCACCTGATTGAATATGGGAGAAATGCCAAATCTTTGTACCATCACCTATTGTTACTTTGTCATCAATATAACTGGAATCATGTAAGAAGTAATTCTTATACCCCATAGTGTTAGTATTCACCCTTTAAACTTTCAGTTGCAGATTCCAAAATTCTCATTACATCAATAGCACTCTGTGGATCACAAATGGTGATTGGGGAATCATCAAGATGAGCAACAAAATACTTTAATTCCTCGGTCAAAGGCATTGCAGAATCGTATTCAATAGATTGGGTTGGACCACTACGGGGGGAGGGGATATTTTCTTTCCACTCCACACTTTTATCATAAAATATAAGTGGTTTACCCTCGGCTGAATCTTCATATCGAATCATCCCTTTTGACCCAACTATGACAAATCGATGTTCTTTAAATGGATGTAACCAGCTAACAAAAATATGCCCCATAATACGATCAGGATATTCTAGTGTGGTTATGGTAGTATCATGAATTCCATCTTGGAGAATATCAACTCCTCGTGAACTAATTTTATTGGGGAATGAATTTGTGAAATACTGGAACAAAGCAATGTCATGAGGAGCAAAACTCCAAAAAACATTTTCTTCTGTTCTAATCGTACCGAGATTCAGTCTATTGCTGTACATATACTGGAGATCACCCAGACTGCCATCATCAAGAAGAGATTTTATTTTACTAAATGCTGGATGAAATAATAATACATGCCCCACCATGAGATTGACATTTTTTTCTTTAGCTAAATCGGCTAAGATTTCTGCCTCGGCGCTTTTTAAAGTTATTGGTTTTTCAATGAGTATATGATTGCCCGCCTCAATAATCTGTTTTGCAATGGTAAAATGAGTTGGGGCTGGAGTAGCAACAGTAAAACCATCAAAATTATCATTTAGAGCATTGTGTGGATTTGAATAACATGCAACATCTGGATAGGTGATTTTTAATGATTCCAAAGTTTCGGAATTGCTTTCAACAATACCGCCCAATGCACTCATATTATAGAGTGTTTTAATATGATTCATACCCCAACGACCGGCACCGACAACGCAAACTTTTCTCATAATAAAATCACCTTGTCTTTATTATATTGCCCTTTAAATATATATCGGGTATCAAAAACCAATCTTGAATGCTCTACAACAAAATCATAATCAACATTTGAATGATCTGTAGTGATTATCACTAAATCAAATTCATTTAAGCTTTTTTCATTCAACTCAATACTCTCATAATCTTGCCCCTGCAATGAATAGCTATTTATATAAGGATCATGATATAATAATTCTGCACCTTCAATTAATAAATCTTTAAATACCTCAATGGCTGGAGATTCGCGGTCATCAGCAATATCCTTTTTATAGGCCAGACCCAATAATAATATTTTTGAATTTACCATGGCAATCCCTTTTTTACCAAGTATTCTCCGAGCTTTACAAACAACAAATTCGGGCATCTGGCGATTTAATTCTCCAGATAAAGCAATAAAGCGAGTATTAAAATTATACTCACGGGCCTTCCATTCTAAGTAATGTGGGTCAAGAGGAATGCAATGACCACCAACTCCGGGTCCCGGATAAAATGGTGATATACCAAACGGTTTGGTAAAGGCAGCATCCAAAACCTCCCAGACATTTAAATCCATTCTATCGCATAATAATGTAAGTTCATTTACCAAGGCAATATTGACAGATCTATAGGTATTCTCGTATACTTTTACTAATTCAGCAACCCTTGAACTGGAAACAGGCACGACCGTATCAATTGTCTGCGAGTAAAACTCCATCGCCACCTCCAAGGAATCTGTTCCGACACCACCAACTACTTTATTGGTATTTTTTGTTGTGTAACGAGCATTTCCGGGATCCACTCTTTCAGGTGAATGTGCCAAATAAAAATCTTTCCCCACTTTGAGTCCAGTACTTTCCAGTATGGGCTGCATAATTTCTTCTGTAGTCCCCGGATAAGTTGTGGACTCAAGACAAATTAACATATCCTTGTGAAGATATTTTGAGATTTCAGTTGTTACCGAATCAATATAACTAATATCTGGTGTGAGATTTTTTGTTAATGGGGTGGGTACTGCAATAACAATCACATCCAATTCATTGACAATCTCAAATGAGTTTTCTGCCCTTAAAAACCCGCCATTTACAACTGCTGACAGGTCTTCATCTTTGACATCACTTATATAATTCTTGTCATTATTAATCATATCCACTTTTTCAGCATTTAATTCTATACCGATGACCGTAAAACCCACTTTTGCTTTTTCAACGGCAAATGGCAGACCGACATAACCAAGCCCTACAACACCAATTTTGGCTTTTTTATTTTTAAATTTTTCAATTAGATGTTTTTTCATAATGATATTTTATCTTTTTTTTATTGAGGGTAAAATTACCCTTTTTGAGTTTCATTCCTATATAATAATATTTGGATTGAAGTTTTGATTTATGGATAGTAATTAGTTTGAAGTTTACAGTAATTAGTCATCAGTTTCCAGCTTCAGAATCAATAGTTAGTATTATAATTATCTTTGGGAGATTGCTCTTAAAATTGCCCCTTCTGCTTCGGGCTAGTTACATTCCTGCCTTCGGCAGACAGACTACTTTTTCTACTGTACTGTACATTTCCCACATACTACTAAGTAGAGTTTCCAAATCTGAGTAAATTGGTTTCCAGTTAAATAGATCTTCGGCATAGAGTGATTTTGCCACTAGGTCATCGGGATCACCTGGACGTCTTTCAATAATTTTGTATGGTACAGTCTTTCCGGTGATTTTTTTGGTTTCATTTATCACATCCAATACAGAATACCCAATCCCTGTTCCCAGATTAACAATGAGGTTTTTATTTTCTTTATCCAGATAAATCATGGCTTTGATGTGGGCGGTGGCCAGGTCATTGACATGGATATAATCCCTTTCACCAGTACCATCAGGAGTATTATAATCATCTCCAAAAATCATAACCTTGTCCCTAGTTCCAGCTGCAGTTTCCATGACAATGGGTAATAGATTGGCGCAGTTTTTTTCCATCTCACTAATACGACCTTTTACATCATAACCGGCGGCATTGAAATAACGTAATGCTGCAAATCGTAAACCCTTTAATTGACTATACCATTCGAGAATTCTTTCAATTTCCAGTTTTGTAAATCCATAAAAGTTGACTGGTTTGGTAGGATGGTTTTCATCAATAGGTAAATATTCCGGGTAACCATATACAGCTGCACTGGAGGAGAAAATAATTTTCATCACATCATGCTTCACCATGGCATTGAGAATATTGATTGACCCAGTGATATTGTGATGGGCATATTTACCGGGCTCATCCATGGACTCACCCGCCGCTTTTAAGGCAGCAAAATGAAATACTACTTCAAACGTATCACTCTCAAAAGCCTTTGCCAAATCCGTATCATTTAGGATATCGCCTTCAATAAACGTAACACCATCAGGGACATTTTTTAATGATCCGGTTGACAGATTATCAAATACTGTCACCTTATGACCAGTATCTAGTAATTCTAAAACGATGTGGCTGCCGATATATCCAGCGCCGCCGATGACAAGACATTTCATTTTTAGTGATTAGTAATTAGTGAGTAGTGAATAGTCATTAGTGATTAGTGAGTTGTGAATAATTAGGGAAAAAGGAAACTGGAGACCGGAGACGGGTGTTATTAATAATTGTTTTTTCATTTTATGTTGTAATTCAATCTGGTTTTCGGGGAGAACGGGATAGGGAGACTGGAGAACAT